>Ga0210051_1003819_pt1 | contig 14870 bp, 10 predicted proteins | sample CryGey092014_all_FD_185464 | JGI IMG/M metagenome (GOLD analysis project Ga0210051, IMG submission 185464) | Groundwater microbial communities from aquifer - Crystal Geyser CG23_combo_of_CG06-09_8/20/14_all (SPAdes) (version 2) | ecosystem: Environmental > Aquatic > Deep subsurface > Groundwater...
GCCACGACGGAGCGTGGCCCTCCTATATTATCCAATGATGGGATCCATCGAGACGGCGGGATGATTCTTTTCCGTCAGGAAGGGAAGTATCTCCTCCTCGGTTACTCCAATCGTTTCATCGGCAATCATCTCGATAAAGTTGGGGATTCCTATCTCCTCTCCCCGTTTGGCTAAACGTTCCTTAATCTCTTCTTTCAAGATACTGGGCATCCAGACCAGCCTTTTGATGCCGCCATCTCCCACCAGCCACTTCCTCTGGTTGATGTTATACTTACTGTGGCCAACAAAGCCCGGTGTAACGGCGCCTCCTCCCACAGTGCCGGCCAGGGTGGTAAACTTCATACCACAGGGGGTCATTCCGGTGTAATCACGGCCGACGGTCATCACCCCGTTGCACATCGGAAGGACGGCGGCAAGACACTCACAACAGCCGCACGTGGTCATCGGATCGTACATGATGCTGTAGAAATTATAGCGGTCAATCTTCTGGCGTGAGGCCTGAAAGACAAATTCGTTGACCCCTTTCCACTGACCAAGTTTCGGATCAAGGGTCTCTCCCTTGGGAACGGGCTGGTTCGGTCCGGTAGGATTGATTTCAAAAGAAGCCTTGCAATCCATCCAGTTGTAAGCTCCGCAAAGCCCGGTCCTCTCCGGCGAGATGACGCAGACATGATTGGGTGCAAAGGACTGGCAAAGGGTGCAGGAATAAAAGGTATCCGTCGTTTCATCGGTCATCCCTTCGATCCTGTCATCCCTTTTCTTGTAAATCGCCCGGGCCTTTTTCAGGATTTCATCAACATCTTTGCCTTCCGTATAGATCTTGATCTGGACCTTGTCGAAAATAGCCCCGAAGTCCTGGTGGAACTTGGCATGGAGGATCTTGCCGATATGAGAGAGGCGAAATCCCTTTTCCACTGCCCCTTTGGCAATCCTCAACCAGGCGATATCCCTCTGGCCGATATGCATCAGTCCCTGGGCGTAGTTGATCAGGTGATGGACCTGTCTCTCTAAGATCGGCTCGAAATCCTCCTGCATCTTCCGTCCCGCCACCTCGGCTACGATCGCCAGGGGAAGCTGGGCCGGCGGTTTGATCTGGTCAAGTTCGGGACCGATAATTTCACTCTTCCCATCCTCAACCTCATCCATATCCTTCGAGGTAACCCACTCCACGGCAGGGGTCCTTCCTCCGACCCACTCCACGGCAGGGGTCCTTCCTCCGCCAGCCTCTAAATAGATATCCTCGCCCCTTACCCTTTCCCCCTCGAAGGCTGGACCGTAAGCGACAGGAATATCCACCGTGGCTACCGTCACCTTGAGACCCCGTACCTCGACCGACCTCTGGGGCATCTCACGATGAGGCACCATGGCCACTACATGCTCATAGGTACACACGCCGGTGGGCAGTATCTCAGGGATATCGGTATCTGCAATGGTGGGAAAGCCCCAGTTCACAGCTCCTGCCGCATTGGCCGCCCATTCGGCGTTAACGTCCCCCAAGGCGTTGACAAAGGCAAAGATGCGGTCCTTATCGTATAAAAGTATCTTCTTAAAATCGCCTGGCTTTACACCCCCGAAGGCCATGGCGACCCTGTTGGCAAAACCCAAAGCAAAGACAGCCGCCGAGATATCCGGACCGTAGGGTACAAGACGGGTCTTCCAGCCTACCTGAACCCCGGCCGCGAGGAGCTGTTCAGCAAAAGTAGTGCCATTCTGGTTTGCCGCCATAAACACATAGAGGTTCTTCTTCTGGTATTCCTCGGCGATCCACTTGGCTGTTTCAGGATCCGGTGCAGTACCTACAATGGCCGCAAAACCAGGCGCTGTCCCATCCACAAACTCGATCCCCCTCTTGCGGAAAATGGTATCATCTGCGGCGCCAAGCCAGATCTTGCCTGAGGCCTCATCAATATCCTCGCTTACTAAGTAGAAATCCGGGTCCTCCACATAACGGATCGCCTCGACAATCTCCTCGGCAAGGATAGCAGCCATACCTGCATCAAGCAGGGGCCCCAGGTAGGGGAGGTGGTAAATATTCTTAATATGGGCCGGCAGGAGTTTCCTTGCTGCCTCCAGCGGTTTTTGGGCATCCCCTAAGGTTTTCACCGGAATACCGAGGATGGAATAGATAATGGGCAGGTAATAGGCGGTATTGGGAAATTCCAGTTTCTGATCCGGGCCGTATTTCTCTAATGTCCTTTTATAAGTCCCTTCGGCCTTGGAAACGATATTGTATGCCCCCTGTATAGCGGCAAAAGCAACCAATTTAGACATGTAAATACTCCTTTCTTTAAAAATTTAGAGTCTAGAGTCTGATACAACCCCCGACTTATGACTTATGACGTGTTTTCTATGCCGCCTTCAGCTTCTGCCGGTCAGCCATATCCATCAGCTTCCGCTCACGGGCCTTGTCAATCCCCAGAGCCTTGCGCTTGGCATCAATGTGGGCGATCATCTTGCGGGCCATCTCATAGGGATCCTCTATTAGGTCCCACTTACCTCCCACAATCTTTTCCAGACCATTAAAGAGATAGTCCTTAAAGACCGGCGCCCCTTCCACGGGAAGAGTGACGCCAAAGATGGTATAGACCCCTGAGGCTACAAAGTAGTGTCCAATAGAGATGGCTTTCTCGCTCATCCATTCCGGGGCACACCCGGCGGCAGGCAGGTCGCTGATGTCGTTTCCCAGACCACCTGCCTTGACTACCTCCGTGGCAGCCATGAGGATACGGCTGTTATCCACACAGGAACCCATATGCAGGACCGGTGGGATACCGACGGCATCACAGACCTCGGCCAGACCGGGCCCGCAATAGACCCTCGCCGCCTCCGGAGTGAGGAGGCCGGCCTTGCCGCAGGCCATGGCATTACAACCGGTGGTCAGGACGATAACGTCATTCTTCAAAAGTTCCTTCACCACGATCAGGTGGGCGCTATCATGCATCGTCCGGGCATTGTTGCAGCCCACCACGCCGCCGATCCCGCGGATACGGCCATTGATGATGTTGTCATTCAAGGGAGTATAAGAGCCCCGGAAGGTCCCACCCAGATGGTAGTTAATCGCCTCGTAACTGAACCCCACCACCATCATTTCCTTCTCCTTGGGGATGAGGACCTCGGCGCGCCGGTTGGGGAAGTTGTCAATGGCTGTCTTTACGATCTTCCTGGCATCTTCCAGGGCATGATGTTCATCAAACTCAATGTGAATAGTTTTCCCTGAAGCAATCTTGCAGCGGGGATTGGTGGTAATCAGTTTGGTGTGATAGCATGCGGCTACATTGGCCAGGTTTTCCATGATACACTGCACATCCACCACCATGGCATCCACAGCGCCGGTGATAATGGCGAGTTCCTGCTGGAGGTAGTTTCCCGCGATGGGCATACCGTGGCGCACCAGGATTTCGTTTGCCGTGCAGCACATTCCGGCCAGAACGATCCCTTTGGCCCCTTTAGTTCGGGCATACTCAATCATTTCCGGATCCTGAGCCGCGACTACGATCATCTCGGAGAGGAGCGGTTCATGACCATGGACAATGATGTTTACATGATCCTCCTTCAGGACACCCAAATTGATCTGCCCTCGAATGGGATAGGGGGTCCCGAAGAGAACATCTTGTAAATCAGTAGCCATCATGGAGCCTGCCCAGCCATCGGCCAGGGCCGCCCGGGAACACTGTTTGACGATATTCTCATAGTCCTGGTCCACCCCCATATGGGTGCGGTGCATGATCTCCACGATCTCCCGGTCAATTCCGCGGGGGATAATGCCGAGCTTTTTCCAGAGTTCGTAACGGGCCTGGGGGGCGCGTCTGGCGTAGTAGATCTCTCCCTCCTGCTTACCCCACTCACCGAGCGCCTTTTCCCCGACCTCCACGGCGATACTGTAAATGTCACGCTCCTTTTCCTCATCACCCTCCTTCACGGTGGTGGCAACGCCAAAGTCTCCGGCAATCGCTTTTAGTTTAGTTTCGTCCTTGATGGTATAGTCTTTTGTCTCCTTCCGGGCTGCGGCTAAGAATACCTCGGCAACACCGCGTCCATGGTCGGAATGGGCAGCCGCCCCGCCGGCAACCATGCGGGCAAAATTACGCGCCGCAATGGTCTCCGGTGTAGCTCCACAGAGTCCCTTGCGTGAATCCTCTCCTTCCGCTTCCTTCTTGGTCAGGGGGAGACGACATGGCCCCTGGGAACAGTTCTTACAACAGGTGCCCTGGATACCGATGGCACAGGCCTTCATTGTCTCGGCCCGATCAAATATCGTCTCTACTCCATCGGCCTGGGCCTTGTACAACATTTTGATTGTAGCAGGATCCACGCTCTTATCTTCCGGCTTGATCTGCTTCTTCTCTTTTTCGATTACTTTCAGTTTGGCCTCCTCTGGTGCCATTTTTCCCTCCTTCATAACATTTGGACACGTTAAAGAATTTTCAATTTACCATGAAGTCAGAGATCATCTCTCTGACGAGTTTAATCGCTTCGGGATGCCTCATTACCAGCACATCTGCCCCTGCTAAAAGGAGAACAATACCGGTCACAGCCTCCATCATGATTCCCCTTTTATGGGGATCGCCAAGGGTAGGGGCGTCTTCGGCCTTCGCTTTGGCTTCTTTGGTCTTCCAGACCTCCCTGGCCATATTGCACAACAGGGGAAACTGAAGCCTCTCATCCTGTTGGGTAAGAGCCGCCATGCGGACCCGTTCCATCACCGAATAGCTATACTCGATCCCATACCCCAGACCTCCGGTGGTGGGATCAATAATAATCTGCCCATCGGGAACACCCAGGTTTCCCAGGAGGACGTTTAATTGTTTAGCCAGGTTGACATCAATAGGCGAGGAGGCAATGGCCGTATGCCTGTATCCGATTATTCCCGCCCCTACCTGTTTATGGTTCTTCTCCGCTACCGGCCCAATGGCGAGATTCATCCCGTCACAGACCTCGGCGACCTGTCGGAGCGCCTCGGCATCCTTCTCAGGATCAGCGCTTCCCCAAACGATGACAGGCACATCTACCGCAGAAGCCACCTTCTTTGCCGTCTCAGCAGCTTCCTTCCCTGAGCGGTTAAGTCCGTTAGGATCGGTGCTGATCATTTGCAGGGCGATTAAATCAGCGCCGTAGCTCTCCACGCATTTCTTCGCCCAGGCCACCGGATCGTCCAGCACATCCTTAAAGGGCTCTAAGGCAGCCTCCGCCCAGTCATCCGGCGCCACATCGTAAACTTCCATCGCAATCCGGGGGGGGTGGGACATCTCTCCCTCAAAAAGGTAAAACGGATATGATGTCTCTCCTCCGACCTGAACTGCCTTGGAACCCTTTCCCAGTGTAATTTCCTTGATTTTTCCCGTATAGGTAATTTTGGGTATTGCAAACGCCATGAGATTTCCCTCCCTCTTTAAGATTTGATGCCTAGAGCCAGTTTGGCAGCCTTGACGGTGTTCATCATCAACATCGTAATGGTCATCGGTCCGACACCGCCGGGGACAGGGGTAATAGCGCTCGCCTTCTCCCTGACTCCTTCAAAGTCCACATCGCCACAGAGCTTCGCCTTTCCCTCCGCCGTCATCCCGATCCGGTTGACACCCACATCAATAACCACAACCCCTTCTTTTACCATATCTGCTGTGACCGCATTAGGCTTCCCTGCCGCCACGATAAGGATGTCTGCCCTCCTGGTATGGAAAGCCATGTCTTTAGTGCCGGTATGACAGATCGTCACCGTCGCATTGGCTCCTTTCTGTTTCTGTAAAAGGATGTTGGCGATCGGTTTCCCCACGATGTTCGATCTTCCCACTACCACCACCTCAGCGCCGTCCACCTTCACGCCCGATCGGATCAGCAACTGCTGTATGCCTGCCGGAGTGCATGGCAGATAATCGGCCTCACCGATTACCATTTTCCCTACGTTGACCGGGTGGAAGCCGTCAACATCCTTTTTCGGATCAATGGCGTAAAGGACCTTCGTCTCATTGATATGTTTCGGTAAAGGAAGCTGAACCAGGATCCCGTGGATCTTCGGGTCGTTGTTATATTGCTCGATCAGTTTGAGCAACTGCTCCTCCGTAATATCCTCCGGTTGGTTGTCCTGAAGAGAGTAAAACCCTAACTCCTTGGATGTCTTCTGCTTTGCGGTAACATAGCTCACCGAAGCAGGGTTCTGGCCCACCAGAATAGTAACCAAACCCGGCTCCATATTATACTTTTCTTTTAATATGGCCGTTTCCTGTTTCAACTCCTCGCGGATCTGCCGGGCAATTTCATTGCCATTGATAAGCTTTGCCGTCATCTCTTTTCCTCCTTAGCGAAAATGCAGGGAATTTCTATTTCCTGCCATTATTGAATGTACCTTTCAAAGATACGCCGAGCAGCCTGAATTGCCCTTGAAGACCCGGGAAGACAGAAGGTCGGTCTCCCCTCAAGATCATATTTTAGGAGATCCTCGTCTTCAGGAATCGTCCCTCCCAGTTCAAGGCCATATTTTCCTACCTCTTCCAAGATTCCGGCATCCAGCTCACCGTGGACCCGATTAACGATCAGAACGCTGGATTCGATCCGTAAATCCAGTTCCTTGATAAGATCCCGGATTCGGGCGGCAGTCAGGATACCCCGGCGGCTGGCATCGGAGAGGATAAAAAGGAGATCAACGTCACGGGTGGTCAGGCGGTTGAAATGTTCCATCCCCGCTTCATTGTCAATCACGATATAGCGATAATTTTGTGTCAGGATATCCAGGTATTTCCTTGCAAGGGTGTTGGCTGCACAGTAGCAACCGGCCCCCTCCGGACGTCCCATCGCAATAAGATCAAAACCCTTTGCCTCCACAAGGGCTTCCTGAATCTTATATTCAAACCAGACGTCTTTGGTCATCCCCACGGGAACATCCCTCTTCATTAACTCCCGTGCCTTACCAAGGGTGGACCGCAACTCAATGCCCAGCACCTCGTTAAGGTTCGCATTGGAGTCCGCATCAACGGCCAGAACAGGGGACTTTCCTTTCTCCAGGAGATGGCGAATGATCATCGCCGTGAAGGTGGTCTTGCCGGTACCTCCCTTTCCCGAAACCGCAATCGTGAAGCTCAAACCTTTACTCTACTCCGTTTTCTTTAAAAGAGCCCTGTTACCCTGCCGGTCTGCACATCAACGTCCACCCTTCTGAAGGCCGGATCAGAACTGGTTCCCGGCATCAGGCTGATGGCCCCCGTCATCGGACAGAGGAACTTCGCACCGGCAAATATCAGTACATCACGAACCGGCAGGATCCACCCCTTGGGCACCCCCTTTAACGTCGGATCATGGGAGAGGGAGAGGTGTGTTTTTACCATCATTGTATTAAAATCCTTCATGGCGGGATCGGCCTCAAGGCGCTTGGCCTTGGCCTCAGCCTCCGGGGTCCAGCTTACGCCGTCGGCCCCGTATACCTCCTTAGCAATTTTCTCCACACGCTGCCGCAACGGCATCTCAAGAGGATAGAGAAATTTGAGTTTGACTTTGTCGTTGCAAGCCTCCATGACGACATCGGCAAGCTCAAGGGCGCCGTCTCCGCCTTTGAGCCAGTGCTCTGAAAGCGCACAACGGGCTCCTGCCTTCTCGGCATACTTTCGCACCATGGCAATCTCATCCTTGGTATCTGTATGGAAGGCATTGATACAGACAACCGGAGAGATCCCCGATTTCTTTACGATGGCAACATGGTGCAGGAGATTGGCAATCCCCTTCTCCAGAAGCCCTAAATTTTCTTTTGTGTACTCTTCGGGAAGGGGCCGTCCTGCCACCACTGTCGGCCCGCCACCGTGCATCTTCAGGGCCCTGATCGTTGCCGTCAGTACCGAAACATTGGGAGTAAGACCACTGATCCGGCTCTTCACATTCCAGAATTTTTCAAAACCGATATCGGCGCCGAAACCGCTCTCGGTGACGTGGTAGTCGAACATCTTCAAAGCAATACGGTCTGCAATAATGGAGGACTGGCCCACTGCGATGTTGGCAAAGGGACCGGCATGTACCAGACATGGCTGGTATTCCACCGTGCACATCAGGGTGGGATTGATGGTATTCCGCATCCAGGCAGTCATCGCACCTGCGCATTCAAGGTCTGTAGTAGTGACCGGCTTACCCTTCTTATCATAGGCTACGACAATATTGCCCAGTCTCTCCCGCAGGTCCGGGAGGTCCCGGACAATGGAGAGGATGGCCATGATCTCCGAGCTTACAGTAATACCAAACTTGGAGGCCATCATGTAACCATCCATCCTGCCTCCCATGCCGATAATAATGTTCCGCAAAGACTGGGCGCAAAAATCCATGACCCAACCCATCTCTATATTAATAGGGTCAATGTCTAAGCGTTTGAGTTTACGCTTGGCCAGTTCGGTATCATCGTAGTTTCGCTCGTGCTGCATGCGGGCAGTCAGAGCGACCATGGCCAGGTTGTGGGCATTGGTAATATCGTTGATGTCGCCGGTGAGACCGAGGGAAAATTCCGTCATCGGGATGAGCAGGGAGATACCGCCTCCGGCGGCCGTTCCCTTAATATTCATCGTGGGACCACCTGAAGGCTGGCGGATACAACCACCGCAATTTTTGCCCCTTTTGCCTAACCCCTCCAGCAACCCCATGAGTGTAGTCGTTTTCCCTTCACCGAGAGGCGTAGGGGTAATGGCCGTAACTTCAATATACTTCCCGTCCGGTCTGTCTTTCAGGCGGTCAATGATCTTCATGAAGTCGAGTTTACACAACCTTCCAAAGGGAATAATCTCATCCTTTTGCAAACCCAGTTTCTCCCGCCATTCTTCAGGGGTAGGCATATTCCCTTCAGCCGCTTCCGCAATCTGCCAATCTGCGTACTTTCTTGGATCTAAATTTGCAACCTTCTTCGCAACCATCACTTTATGTACCTCCTTATGTACCTCCTTGGAATATTTATGGCATAATTTCTATTTTTAGATAAAATTTAGCGTTTGTCCTTCTAACGATTAATTGACTTTTTGTCAAGCGATATTCTTTAAGAAGATATTTAAGTTAATATTATGAAATCCTTTACTATCTTTGTCAGGACTTCACAACCGTCTTCTTTTACCAGTACAGTATCCTCTATTCGGATCCCCCAGATATCCGGGATATAGACGCCAGGTTCAATAGTGACCACCATACCGGCCTCAAGGGCGCCTTTTGATTTAGCCGCTATGCGGGGTGCTTCGTGGATGGCTAAGCCTACGCCATGACCCGTGCCATGGGGGAAATACGCCCCCAGACCTCTATCCTCGATACAGGTTCTGGCCGCACGGTCCACCACACTGCATGGTACACCAGCCCTGACAGTATCCCGTGCCCGGTCATGGGCCTCTTTGACCAGCCTATAGACCTCTTTTTGCCTGTCGTTGGCCTGCCCGACGACGAAGGTACAGGTCTCATCGGAGTGGTAACCTCCATACACCGCCCCGCAGTCAATTACCACAACGTCCCCGTCTTCGATCTTGCGGCTCGACGGCGCAGCATGTGGTAAGGCGGAGTTTATTCCTGATGCTACAATTGTTGCAAAGGAAACCCCCTCTGCGCCATTATGCCTCATCTTGAATTCGAGATCAACAGCAATATCCCTCTCCCGGACACCCGGCCTGATAAAATCGTAAACAGAAGTAAGGGCCCCGGATGATATCTCAGCCGCTTTTCTGATCGATGCAATCTCTCTCTCGCCCTTGATAGCCCTGATAGCGCTGATCTCATCAGATACGGGTCTTAACTTCGTCCCCTTTAATCTGTTTTTTAACCTTGTATAGGTATCGTAACTTATTGCCTGCGCCTCGAATCCCACAGTTTTCGAGCCGTCCTCCAGGATAACGGCCGCGATTCCATCTATCCTATCCTGATATTCAAAGACCTTAACCCCGTGAGCTTCCTGTCTTGCCTGGGTTGCATAACGACCATCAATTAGCAATGTCGCCTCTTCCTGCCCGATCAGGAGAGCTCCCTCGCTGCCTGCAAAACCAGTCAGGTAGCGAATATTTATCATATCAAGGAAAAGAATAGCCTCGATGGCAAGATGGGGAAATTTCGACCGGATGCCCTGCATCCTCTCAGGAGGCGCCTCCCGCTCGTATTTTATATCTTCGTATCTTCTCAGGGTTTTTCAACCACCTTTTTCGCAGCCAAAGTCACAGGAAGCTAACATGGCAGGTATAACGTGTCAAGAGAGTAAAGTAAAAAATACTTGTTTTGTAAAAAAAGCTTTCTTAATGTTTTCGATGGTGTTATAGACAAAACACCTGGAGGTGTCTTAATTATGGCAATAAATTCGGAACCTCAGGTTTTTTTGTTTTTAAGCCGGATACTGGGAAAAAGAATCGTTGATTCTGAGGACCGGCCCCTGGGGAAGATCATGGACCTGGCGGCCAGCATGGTTGAACCATATCCTTATGTTACGGATGTCCTTCTGTGCTTACGAAGCAGTAAAGAACCGTTTTTTTTGCCATGGCAGAGAATTACTGATGTTAACGGCAAGTTCGTTGTTCCTTCCCTTATGTCAGGGGATATTCGTGAGCCTATCCTTCGTGAGGGCGAGGTCTTGCTTAAGGACACCCTGCTGGATAAGCAGGTTGTTGATACTAACGGGGCAAAGGTCCTCAGGGTAAATGACCTCCACTTTCTGAAGGCCAAGAATAGTCTCCTTCTGGTGCATGTGGACGTCGGTTTTAGTGGTTTGATGCGTCGGGTAGGACTGGAAAGACCCCTGAGAATTTTTTTACGCTGGTTTTTTGACTATACCCTTTCTCATCAGTTGATCTCCTGGATGTTTATCCAGGCCCTTTCTTCCCCTGATCTTCTCCGCCTGAAGGTTGCTCAGAACCGTCTCTCCCGACTCCATCCCGCAGACCTGGCCGACATCATTGAGGAACTGGACATCTATAAGAGGACTGCCGTATTTCAATCCCTGGATGTGGAGACTGCTGCGGAAACCCTTGAGGAAACAAACCCGAAAATTCAGGTAAGCTTGATTGAGGATATGGAACCGGCGGAAGCTTCCGATATTATTAAGGAGATGCCCCTTAGCGAGGCAGCCGATCTTTTGGGGGACCTGCCAAAGGAGAAAGCGGAAGATATTCTCAGGGAAATGGAAGAGGATTTTGCCGAGGATGTCAGGGAATTGCTGGTACACCCGGAGGAAAAAGCCGGCGGACTGATGACAACCTCTTTTTTAAGTTTTCTCCCTTCCGTGACCGCCGGTGAGGCGATGGACTTTGTCCGTCGGGAGGCGGAAGATGTGGATTTAGTCTACTACCTTTATGTGATTGATGAGGAAGAACATCTCTTAGGTGTGATCAGTCTCCGCGATCTCCTAACGGCCCCTTCTCAAGTCAGCCTTTCTGAACTGATGCATACAAGGGTTGTCTCTGTAGGCCTTAATGAAAAAAAGGGACAGATCGCCGATCATTTTGCCAAGTATGGTCTCCTGGCCATACCCGTTGTGGATGAAACAAATAAGATCAAGGGAGTGATCATCTTTAAAAACCTCCTGGAGGTGGTTGCCCCTCAACTGGGGAAATAGCCGGAAATCAGGCAAGGAAAGACTGTGACCGTAAATCTTTCGAAGATGAAAACCAACATACTTCAGCGTATTTTCAGGCGGAAAGCCTGGAGGTCGCTGGGTTTATTCTTTGCCCTTATCGGTCCTGGTATCATCACTTCCAACGTGGACAACGATGCCGGCGGTATTACCACTTATTCCCTGGCAGGCGCTGAGTTTGGCCTGAGCCTCCTGTGGATCCTGATCCCCGTTACTCTGGCGCTGATTATCATCCAGGAAATGTGCGCCCGTATGGGGGTAGTTTCAGGAAAGGGTCTTTCGGACCTCATCCGGGAGCGCTTCGGCGCTCAGGTAACCTTCTATTTAATGATTGTCCTCTTTCTTGCCAATCTGGGCAACACTGTTTCGGAATTTGCCGGGGTAGCGGCGAGCATGGAAATATTCGGTGTAAGTAAATATATTTCTGTACCCCTGGGAGCCATTTTTGTCTGGTGGCTGGTGGTAAAGGGAAGCTATAAATCCGTGGAAAAGGTTTTTCTGGTCGCCTGTCTCTTCTATCTTTCTTATATTATCTCCGGATTTATGGGTAAACCGGACTGGGGCGAGATCCGCTCTGCCCTTCTCACACCCCAATTACGGTTCAATCCCCCCTTCCTTACCATGGCGGTGGGTGTCATCGGGACCACCATTGCCCCGTGGATGCAGTTTTATCTGCAATCCTCCGTTGTTGATAAAGGTCTCAAGGCAGACGATTACCAGTACACCAGAATGGATGTGATCTTTGGCTCGTTGACCGTCAACATTGTAGCTTTTTTTATCATTATGCTCTGTGCAATTACTCTCTTTCACTCTGGAATAAAGATAGAAAGCGCCAAAGATGCCGCCCTGGCCCTGGCTCCCCTGGCAGGAAAATATTGTTCCTGGTTATTCGCCTTTGGCCTGCTTAATGCTTCTCTGTTTGCCGCTTCCATCTTACCACTCTCCACAGCTTATACCATCTGCGAAGCCTTCGGCTGGGAGTCAAGCCTGAACCGCAAGTTTGCCGAGGCGCCACAGTTTTATGGCCTGTATGCCCTGATGATCTTTCTGGGGGCCGGGATCATTCTTTTACCCGATATGCCTTTAATCCCTATCATGTTTTATTCTCAGGTGGTCAACGGGGTGCTTCTTCCCTTTATCCTGATCTTTATGCTCCTGCTGATAAACGATAAGAGGATCATGGGGCGTTATACCAATAGTTTACTTATGAACATTGTAGCCTGGCTGACAGTCGCCGCTCTCATATTCCTCTCTGGCGCCATGGTTTTTGTTTCGCTGAAATGAAACATTCATGAGCCGTTGGCTCACAAAGAATGATGAAAGTATGGAAAAGGAAGCGGCATCAATAAAGGAACGGTTTAATAGATTGATCCTGGGGCGTGAACGCTCTCCCACAGAACCGGGAATCTTTAGAAAACTGTCGCTCGTTGCATTAATGGCATGGATCGGTCTCGGCTCCGATGGTGTCTCTTCGTCGTGTTACGGTCCCCAGGAGGCATTCTTAGCGCTTGGCGGTCACTACAGTCTCGCCATCATCCTGGCCCTCCTCACGGCGCTGACCGTTTTTATCATCAGCGCCAGTTACATGCAGATCATCGAGACCTTTCCCACCGGGGGAGGTTCCTATCTGGTTGCCAGTAAACTCCTCGCCCCGCCCGTGGGGATGGTAGCGGGCTGCGCCCTCATCGTGGACTATGTGCTTACCATCGCCGTTTCCATTGCCAGTGGTTCCGATGCCGTTTTCAGCTTCCTTCCCCTCGTATGGCAAAACTACAAACTTCCCGCTTCCTTTGCCATCCTGATATTCATGACCGTCCTGAATTTGAGGGGGGTTAAGGAGTCCATAAGGCCCCTTGTCCCCATTTTTATTATCTTTATCCTCACCCATGTTGTTGTCATTTTGTATGCCATCTTACCCCACATCTCGGATGCCCCCTTGTTAATAGAGCGGACGACAGTGGAATTACGGGGGTCAGTTTCTCAATTAGGTCTCTGGGGGGTTTTCTTCATAATCCTCCATGCCTATAGTATGGGGGGCGGAACCTACACGGGGATAGAAGCGGTCAGTAATGGAATGCCTTTCCTGCGGGAACCACGTGTGGAAACCGGCAAGAAAACCATGCTTTATATGGCCGTTAGTCTGGCTTTCGTCGCCGGTGGGCTTATTCTGAGTTATTTGTTCTTACAGGTTGCCCCGCAGGCCGGAAAAACCCTTAACGCCGTCCTCTTCGAACGAGTGGCACAAGGTTTCGGCGGTCATGGATTTGTGATGGTGGCCCTCATATCGGAGGCCCTGATTCTTGTTGTGGCGGCACAGACCGGATTCCTTGGAGGACCTACGATCCTTTCCAATATGGCCGTGGATGGCTGGATGCCCAGCCGTTTTTCCGTCCTCTCTGATCACCTCGTCACCCAGAACGGCATTCTGATTATGGGCATCGCCTCGGCGGTAATCCTCTGGATCTCAGGGGGATCGGTGAGGTTCCTGGTGGTGCTTTACAGTATCAACGTCTTTCTGACCTTTTCCCTCTCACAATTAGGAATGGTTGTTAGGTGGTGGAAATTGCGCCGTCGCTATCCTAAGTGGGGACGCAAGATAATGATCAACGGCATCGGTCTTTTCCTCACCACGTTTCTCCTGATCTCAGTGATTATTGTAAAGTTTCATGAGGGGGGATGGCTGACGCTGGTAATTACAACCTCTCTTGTGACCCTGTCTATCTTTGTCAAACATCACTATGCACAGACAGGCCGTTTACTTAAACGGCTGGAACTTCTCCTCACAGGCGCCCTTCCCAAACCTGCCGAGACAGTACCGGCGGTGCAAGTCAGGAAAGCTCCTCCAGAAAAGGCAACAGCCACGGCCAATACGGCGATCATCATGGTAAACGGCTTTAGCGGTGTAGGTCTGCACTCATTGTTTACCATTTTGAGAATTTTCCCCGATCATTTCAAGAATTTTGTATTTATCCAGATCGGGGTGATTGATGCCGGTCGTTTCAAGGGTGTAGAGGAGATTGAAAACCTTCGGCAGACAGTGATAGGTGACCTGGCGAAGTACGAGGAATTGATGCGGTCTCATGGTTACTATGCGGAAGGTTTGTTTGCCCTGGGCACCGATGTGGTGGATGAGGTGGAAAAATTGGCCTCCCAGGCGGTCAAGCGATTCCCCTCCAGTGTGTTTTTTGCGGGTCAACTGGTTTTTCCCAGGGATTCAATGGTTACCCGCATTTTACACAATTATACCTCCTTTGCTGTGCAGAGGCGGCTCTACCAGGGGGGTATCCCCGTATTTATCCTCCCGATCAGGGTATAG
>Ga0210051_1003829_pt1 | contig 14852 bp, 18 predicted proteins | sample CryGey092014_all_FD_185464 | JGI IMG/M metagenome (GOLD analysis project Ga0210051, IMG submission 185464) | Groundwater microbial communities from aquifer - Crystal Geyser CG23_combo_of_CG06-09_8/20/14_all (SPAdes) (version 2) | ecosystem: Environmental > Aquatic > Deep subsurface > Groundwater...
GAGAACGTGGCTTATGTGATGGAAGTGATGGGTGCGGAAGAGAAGGAGATTAATCGGGATGTGCTTCAAATTTTGGAGCTCGTTGGCTTGGCAGATAGAGTCAATAATTTCCCAGCTGAGCTTTCTGGAGGCGAAAAACAAAGAGCAGCTATTGCCAGGGCTTTGATTCATAGGCCAGAGGTAATTTTAGCTGATGAGCCAACCGGAAACCTGGACCCTTATAATGCCAGCGACATTATCCGGCTTTTGAATAAAATTTATGAATTTGGTACAACAATTGTTTTGGCTACTCATAATAAAGGAGTAATTAATAGTCTGGGCAAGAGAGTGATTACTTTAGATGAGGGAAAAGTCATTAAGGACGAAAAAAGAGGAAGGTTTATATTATAATATGTTTACATCATTCAAAAGAATAATTAAAACGGGCTGGAAGAACTTTTCTCGGAACATTAGTTTGAGTTCTGCTACTATTTTTATTATGGTAATGGTTATTTCTTTGGCAACTCTGCTTTTCATTTTTAATCCAATTTCCAAGATTCTAATTTCCATCTTGCAAGAAAAAATTGATGTTTCAATTTATTTTAAAGAAGAGGTTTCGTTGGAAGAGATTTTAGAAGTAAGATCAGAAGTTTCAAAGATTCCAGAAGTGGAAGAAGTCGGATTTATATCTCGCGAGCAAGCCCTTGAAAAATTTATAGAGAGATACAAGGACAACCCGGTTTTAATAGAATCATTAACCGAAGTTGGCTATAATCCTTTTTTGGCTTCTTTGAACATCAAAGCTCATCAAGCCTCCCGATATGAACAAGTTGTCAAGTTTTTGGAAACAGGTCCTTTTAAGGATTTAATTGACAAAATTGATTATTATCAAAGAAGGCCAGTGATAGAAAAAGTTTTTTCTTTCACAGCCGCTGTTAATAAAACAGGAATTTTTTTGGGAGTAATTTTGGGGGTGATTGCTGTTTTGCTTGCTTTTAACACCATAAGGATTGCCATTCATAATTCTGGCGAGGAAATTTCCATTATGCGATTGGTTGGAGCTTCAAATTGGTTTATCCGAGGACCGTTTTTGGTTCAAGGAGTTGTTGTTGGGCTTATTGCCGTCCTAATTACCTTTTTGATTACTTTTGGAGCTTGCTATGGTTTTGACTCAAAAATTAGGGTAATAGCTCCTGAAATAGGTCTCTTTAATATCTTTTTGGCAAACTTCTGGACCCTGCTTTTAATTCAATTAGCCACCGGCATTGGTCTGGGAATTGTCTCCAGTTTTATTGCTGTTAGAAAATATCTGAAAATTTAAAAGCCATATATTGCGGGGTCGTCTAATGGTAGGACTATAGCCTCTGGAGCTATGTATCCTGGTTCGAGTCCAGGCCCCGCAGCTATCCTTCGCCAAGGCTACGGAATAGCAAGCTATTATATTCGAAAAGGTTCCTGACACTTTTTCTCCTTTTCCCATAGGCTTCTTGATTTTTTGATTGGGGATAATCGGGTCTTGACAGCATATTTCATATTTGATACACTATTGTCATAATTATGAAAAGCAGTAAAAACCTAATTGAACAGTTAAGTACCCTGTCATATTTCAGCAAAAAAACCATATGTGAGCTTGGTAAACAGTTTGGGCTTAAAAATGTTTCGGTTGATACTTATATCAGTCGCTTTTTGAAACGCAGGGAAATTATTCAGCTCAAAAAAGGTTTTTATGTGGCCGCTGATTTTTTCAATAAAAATAGGGGCGATATTTCCTATTTATTTTATCTTGCAAACATTTTGCGAACGCCGTCGTATGTAAGTTCCTGGACAGCACTCCAGTATTATAATTTAACCACTGAATCAATATACACCATTACCTCAATTACACCAAAAGTCACTCGGACATATAAAACAAAGGCAGGAATTTTTGCCTACCAGTCGATGAAAAAGGAATTGTTTTCTGATTTTTCTTTGATTAAAGGAGGAAGTGATTCCCCGGTAGGTAGGTTTGATTTTTTTATTGCGTCTCCCGCAAAGGCGCTCTTTGATTTACTTTATTTTAAAACGCATCAGTTTCGCGGCGTGCAGTTTAAAGATATTAATAAGCTAATTGAGGAAGAGCGCATTGATATTGAGGAAATGGCTAAAAAAGACAGGATTGCTTTTTATACAATGATTAAAAAATATTTAAACCATGAGTGAACAGATTCTTACTACACTAAAAAGAAAATTTGAAGACCTTTCCGCGTATGGCGAAGTTGATGCCGAAACGAAACGCAATGTCCTTAAAGAGGAGTTGCAGTTTTATGTTCTTAATTTTATTTATCACCACCCAGAATATAGTAAGTGGGTTATGTATGGCGGTTCTGCACTTCGTATTATTCACGATCTTGACCGAATGTCGGTTGATTTAGATTTTGAAGTTTCTCACGCTATAACCGAGAAGTTTTTAGAGGAACTAAAAAATGAAATTGAAAAACATTTTATCAATACTTACGGCACTGAATCCAAGTTCCTCGTCATAAAAATAACCACAGGTAGAGGATTGCTTCTTAAGTTTAATGTCGGTAAAGAATTAAGTATTGGTCATCTATCAAAGAAGGTGCACGTTAAAATTGACCTTAATTATTTTACTGCTCCAAAAATAGTGACCGAGCGCAGGCCGATAAATCGCGATCAGCTTTCATTTGTGATTACAATTTATAATATGTCCACGCTTATGGCGAGCAAGATTGCCGCAATTTTTTTGCGTGGGACTCGCGGGGTTGGCGAAGCAGTATATGAGGAAAAGGGACGCGACATCTACGACCTTCTGTGGTATATGACTAAAAAAGTAGTACCCGACTTTGATTACCTTGTAGCCAAAGGTGTTGACGTAAGAGATCCGCGCGCACTTTTTGACAAACTTACGTTTCAGATGAATAAAGTAAATAACACCAATCTCAAGCAGGACCTTACGCCGCTTTTCGTCAATCAGACCTATATTGAGAACTGGTTGAAAAACTGGCGGGAAAGCTACTTGCGGCTTCTTGATGAATATAAAATCAACACCGTAACAATATTAGAAAGCATAATGGTGCATCAGGATTTTAATACTGATAATTTTTCTTTTGTGTATCGGTATAAAACAGAGGAAGGAAGGTCGGTGCGAATTATCTACACCATCAGCGACTACTGGATTGATTTTCGCGAGGGAGATTTACTAATTAAAATGAATGATAAAATAATTCAGTTAGTTGAGGGAGATATGAAAGATCGGTTGAGCGATAGGTTAAGGCAGTATATAACACTATTTTATGAAAAAACGGAAGCGTATTTCAAAAAAACAAGCAGAATAATATTAGGCGACAGCATAATCACAAAGGTTATCAGAATGACAGCAGATAATTTAAATCAGAAAGAGCAAATTGTACTTAATAAATCGGCCTTGCTTTCTTGCGAGCTGGATGATTTATTGAAATAAATATGTTCTAATCAAAACATGGCAAACGAAGCTATAAAAAACTTAATTTTTGGAATGTAAATGGGGTCAGGAACCTTTTTTACCTCAGATAGTCTTGACTTTTGTATGTAAATATATTATTGTTTATGTAGTCAGATGACCAGATTTGAGTGCTAGACAACGTTGTTAATTTCTACAGCATAGTTCTTTTTTAATTAAGAGAAACAATAAGAATAATAAAAAACAAAGGAGCCGAAAAATGAAAGAAAAGATGATTGGTTTAGTAATATTTGTACTTCTCGCTGTGATAATTATTACAACAGCGGGATGCTCAGGGGTAAAAATTTATACCCCTCCCTACTCTAAAGCAGAGATTGAGCGTCAGAAAATTGAGAATGAAGAAACCATAGAACAAACGCGAAGAATTAACGAAGAGAGATCAGGACCAGGGGTAAGAATAGCAACTATAAGATTTTAGTAAATATCTCTTAAAAAAGACAAAGCTAAAATCTAAATCACAGATATGATATCTGTGCTTTTTTAATTTAGAGAAAGGCGCGAGAAAGGAAAATAGGGTCTTGAAATATTCTTAAATTTAAGCTAAAATTAGATAAAGGAAAATAGTATCAATAAAGATTAAATGCCAAAAGAAAAGAAAAATAAGCGCAATTGGTCGGATTATGTAACCAAACATAGTTTTGCTTTGGATTTGGAAGAAAGCGTTTTTACTTGGGATGAGCCGCGGAAGATTGCGGAATCGCTTAAAAAATCGGCTGAAAAAAGCGTAGACCGGAAAGCAAGACCGTTTCAATCAGCGATGTCAATGCTTAATTTTTATATTAATCGGGCCGGCAAGAATTTAAAACCAGCAAGAAAGAAAATTTTAGAGCAGGCAAAAATAGATTTGCGGGAGTTATTTAATTGAAACTGGCGAAAATAAAATCGAGGTCATAGTCGGTTTTACTTACGAAATTGATTAACCTCCTTTTTCAATTCGGCGGACGTATTCGCTTTTTTCGGTATTAATTTCAATAATGTCTCCTTTTTTAATAAAAAGGGGGACATTTATTTCCTTTCCGGTTTCCAGAATAACGCTTTTGGTTCCACCCTGAGCCGTATCACCTTTAATTCCAGGCGGAGCTTGAACGATTTTTAGTTGAATTTTTATTGGCAGGGAGATGTTAATAATTTTATCTTGAAACATTAAACCGTCAACAATCTGATTCGGTTTTAGAAATTTCGTTTTTTCTTTCAATTGTTTTTCAGACAGATCAAATCTTTTAGAGGGATTTTGAACGTCGCAAAAAAAGTATTTTTCTCGGTGGCAATATAGAAATTTTGCCTGAAATTTTTCCATTTCCGCTTCTTCAAAAACATCTCCCTGATGGAAATTTCTGTCATAAACATTGTTATTGATTAAATTTTTTATTTTTGTCTGAATAACAACACGGCGTTGAGCTTTTTTCAAGGGCATTGATTTTAAAATTTCGTAAGGGTCATTGTCAAGAATAATTTGCGCCCCTTTTTTCAGTTCAGAGTAAGAGATTGAAGTCATGATATCCTCTTTTAAAATCCTCAAAGGCCATTGGCTTTTTGCCTTCTGGTTGAAGTTTTTTTATTATTAATTGATTACTTTTTCCAGCCTTCGGCTGGTCAGCCGTAGGCTGAGAAACCTCAGCCTCTAAAATTTTTACTCTTATAATTTTCTTATTTTTTTTCCAAAAAGTAAAACTTCCAGGCCAAGGATTGAAAGCCCTAATTTGTCTTTCAATTTCTGCGGCTGATTTTGACCAGTTAATTTTTCCATCATCTTTTTTTATAATTTTTGTATAAGTAGCCTTTGATTCATCTTGCGGTTCTGGTTTTATTTCACCATTTATCCATTTTGGCAAAGTTTTTGCAAGGAGCTTAGCTCCTTTCGTTGCCAGTTCTTTTAGCAATTCTTCGTAAGTAATTTTGTAATTTGTAATTTGTAATTTGTAATTTGCCACGATTGGCCCGTGGTCTATTTTCTCATCCATTAAAATTATTGTTACTCCGGTTTCTTTGTCGTTGTTTAGAATGGTTGTTTGAATAGGGGAGGGACCGCGGTATTTTGGCAAAAGAGAGCCATGAATATTTAAACAGCCATATTGGGGAATCTTTAAAATTTCTCTAGGGATAATTTTCCCATAAGAAGCAACAACAACCAAGTCAGGTTCCAGTATTTTTATTTTTTTAAAATCATTAGCTAAAATCGGCCTATATCCCGTTTCAAAAAGCCCTTTTAAAATTATCTCTCCAAATAATCCGGTACCTAAAAATACAATTTTTATTTTGTTGTTTTCCATTCTATTTCTTTTTCTTTTCCGGCAAATTCCAGCCATTCGCCGTCCTGTGAGATGACATACCATTTTCTTTTGGTTTCGGACCAAACCATTGGCTGATTGCGGAAAAACGGTTTTTTGACGATTTCTTTTGGTTTTAACCTATCAAGTTCAAGCCATTTTTTAAACACTGTTTCAATCGCATAATCTAAGCCCCTAGAGTTTGCCCACTTCGCAACTTTATCAATTGCTTCCTTTGCTTTTTCCATTGAACCGGCTAATTCTAAAAGTTGTTTTGCCGGCTTGGTAAATCTTGAGTAGATTATTTTTCTTTTTTTGGCGTTTGTTTTAAGTTCGTTTAAAGACAAACCTTTGCTTTTAAAGTAATGAGTAATAATTTGACGAATAGCTGTTTCTTTTTTTAATTCTTCAAAATATTTAATTTTCTTTTTCTTCAAATATTCTTCTATTTTTTGAGTAGTGCTTTTGCCAATACTAAGAATTTTTTTTATTCCCTTGAGACCCGACTCTTTGTAAATAATCTCAATATCTTCTTTCAGATTTTCTAAAGATTTTGCTGCCCTGCGATAGGCAGCTGGCTTAAAAGCTACGCCTTTTATCTCTAAGAGTTCAGCTATTTCATAAAATATTTTGGCAATTTTTTGGTTAGTCATTTTTATCGCTAAATTTTTCAACGGTGAATTTATAAATTATAATTTTTTCTATTTCTGGATTTATTTCTCCCTTTTGGCAGGCAATAGCAATTTGTTGTTCAGCTGTGTCTATGCCATCTAAATTAGGAAGCAAAAGCCCGGACTTTGGCACTGTATGGCCATTAAATACTACATCAATTCCAGGGGAAGAAATTGGCATTGTTTTTATTATTATACCGTATTTTTTAGGGTTTACCCTGTCAAATAAAATCCTTCGGATTTTGGGCGAAGCCCATTTGACAGGGTTAAGTTCCGTGACTAGTTTAGGCTTATTCAAAACATATACAGTGTAAGAAAGCTCAAGGAGTTCTTCTTTTTGAATGGGTCCAAAACGATAATCTTCGGTGGCAGCGGCAATGGCATTTGAAATAATTTCTTCAGTAATATTTTCTTTCGTTGCTAAATAAGTTCCAATACATCCTTTTAGTTTGCCGCCTTTTTCAATAGTTACGAAAACACCCGACTTTTTAGTTAAAAATTCTTCCGGGAGATTTTCCGGAGGCGAAATAATCTTTTTTTCTTTAATATAATTTTCTACTGCTGATTTGGCAAGTAAAATGTAAGGATTCATAATTATTTAATTATTCTAAAATTTGTTTTATTCTTTCTATCTCGGTTTCTACTACCTGTCCTTCGTATTCTCCGGCGTGGGCTGGCGCGCCTTTGTAAATCGGTCTTTTCTGGTCAATGTGTAAATTGAAAATTAGCTCTTTGTCTTTTTCGCTAATATAAAGATGAAACCTCGGATAGCCGCTTCTTTCCAAGGGCCTGATAAACGATGACCCAATGAAAAAATAACCGATTTTTCTCGTTAGGTTTATGATATTGTCTTTTTGATTTTTAATGACAAATGTCATAATTTAAAATTAACTACTAAATAACCGACGCCGAATGGCGCCTCGTAGGATAAGATTTCTGCCTGCCAAGCTTGCCCTGAGCTTGCCGAATGGGCTTCTAAAACTCCCAAGAGAAAACAAAAAGAACGCAAACCGCATTCGCCGGCCCCGGGATATTTATCGTCTAATTTTAAAATTGTGTCTATATCTTTCTTTCTCAATAATTCTATCAGTTTTTTGTCAAATTTTGGGCCATCTGGGTTAAAACCGTAGGGTCCGTCTTCTTTCAAATAGTGCGACAAATCACCGCTGGCGATTAGGGCGGTTTTAGAATTTGGCATTGGAAATTTGGTGCCTTCTTCAAAATAGAAAACAGGGGGTTTCGAGCCCATGAGATAAGTTCTTATTTTACCCTTGAAATCTTTAGCCAAGAAATAAAGAGGAACGTTGAAGCCCCAATCAGGATGCGGAGAAGAAATTATAAGGCAATCAGGATTGATATCCCTAATTTTTTCTCCCAATTTTTCCAAGGACTCTATTGTTTTTTTAACCTCCCCTTTGTCTTTTTCTGAACCAACATCAGGAAGCAAAAGAGGAGGGTGGGGCGAAAAACAAGCGAATTTAATCATACGTTTCCAAGATGAATATATTTTAAACCGGCCTTTTTCCCGATTTCGCGGGCTTTTTTTAAAGTTTCGATTGGCGCATCGGGAAGATTTTGGAGTTTCCAAGAGACAGCGCCAAAAAATCTTGAAATATGCCAAGGGGTTTCAGGGTCAAGTTCTTCTTTAATAAAGTTGGCAATTTTTTCAAAGTTTTCTTCGGAATCGTTCAGAGTTGGAATAACCAAAGTTGTTATTTCCAGCCAAATATTTTTATTTTTTATTCTTTTTAACGTATCCAAAACAGGTTGCAGCCGCCCGCCGCAATATTTTTTATAAAATTTATCATCAAAACTTTTTAAATCAATATTGGCAGCATCCAAATAGGGTGAAATTAAATCAAACAATTCTTTTGACCAGAATCCATTGCTAACCCAGATATTTTTCAGCCCCTCTTTTTTTGCTAATTTCATTATATCTAAAGCATATTCGGAATAAACTGCTGGTTCTGTATAAGTATACGAGATACTTGGCAATTTATTTTTAAGAGCAATTTTGACAATTTCTTCTGGCGAAATTTCTTCGCCCTCAATTTTTTTTGTCTGGGAAATCTGCCAGTTTTGGCAGTTGTGGCAGGAAAAGTTGCAGCCGACAGTGGCAATTGATAAAGAATAAGTACCGGGCAGAAAATGATAAAGAGGTTTTTTCTCAATCGGGTCAATATTTACAGCGCAGGGCCTTCCATAAGCCAAAGAGTAAAGTTCACCATTTTTATTTTCCCTCACTCCGCAGATCCCTTTTTTTCCGTCTTCAACCCATTCGGTTTTACTCAGGGTTGACCCTGAGTTTATCGAAGGGTCAATAACACAATAATGCGCGCAATTTTGGCATTGAACCTTATTATTTTTTAGTTTTTTGTATAGATATGCCTTTTTCATAGGATTATTTAATTTTAATCCATTTTGTGATAAAATTCAATTAATATATGAAACAAAGACACCGGATTTTTATTGCCATAAATTTACCGGAAAACATAAAAAAGAAATTGGTTGAATATCAAAATAAATGGTCAGAGCTTCCTGTCCGTTGGACAAAGCCGGAAAGTTTGCATATTACTTTGGTCTTTTTAGGTTATTTGAAAGACGAGGAGTTAGTTGAGATTTGTAAAATTACAAAAGAAACTATTGTTAATCATACTTCTTTTGAGATTAGATTAAATAAAATTAGTTATGGTCCAACGAGTAAATATCCACCGCGGATGATTTGGGCAATAGGGGAGAAGTCAGAGGAATTTACTGCCTTAAAGAATGATTTGGACAAGTCATTAGCCGGTTCAGAAAATCGGGAATTTGCCCCTCATATTACTTTAGGAAGAATTAGACAGTGGGAATGGCGCCAAATTGAACCAGAAGATAGGCCGGAAGTTGAAGAAGAGATTGATTTGCTGTTTCCAGTAAATTCAATTGAGGCGATGGAGAGTGTTTTGAAAAGAGGAAGGTCAGAATACACCGTACTTGAATCGGTCCCGTTGGGCTGATTCAAAATTTCTAATTTCTAATTTCTAATAATATGAAAGTCCATTTTATTGGTATCGGCGGCATAGGGACAAGCGCTCTTGCTCAATATTATTTAGCAAAAGGCCACGATGTGAGTGGTTCGGATTTAGTATCTTCTGAAATTACAGATTTTTTAGAGGAAAAAGGAGCTAAACTTCTTAAACAAATTCCAAAAGATGTTGAATTGGTGATTTATAGCCCGGCTGTTGAGCCGCCGAAAATAAAAAGAGCCAAGCTTTTTAGTTATCCGCAGGCATTGGGACAATTAACAAAAAAATATTTTACCATCGCGGTCTCCGGAACCCATGGAAAAAGCACAACCTGTGCAATGATTTCCTTGATTTTGGAGAAAGCCGGATTTGACCCAACAGTGATTATTGGCACAAAGCTTAAAGAATTCGGCAACAGTAATTTTAGAAAGGGGAAGAGCAAATATTTAGTTATTGAAGCAGACGAATGGCAAGCATCCTTTTTAAATTATTGGCCGAAAATTATTGTTTTAACCAACATTGAAAGAGAACATCTGGATTATTACAAGGACTTGAGGCATATTTTGAGAACGTATAGAGAATATGTTGGGCATTTATCAAAAGATGGGATTTTGGTAGCAAATGGAGAAGATAAGAATATAAATAAAATTTTCAATAAATTTTCAATTAAAAAATTTTCAAAAAAACAAAAAGAAGCCAAAGAATTAAGAAAAATTCTAAAAGTTCCGGGAGAACATAATGTTTATAATGCTTTGGCGGCTTTGACGGTTGCCAGGGAGTTAAAAATATCGGATAAAATCTCTTTTAAGGCCTTGTCAGAGTATAAAGGCGCCTGGCGTCGTTTTGAGGAAAAAGAATTGAAAATTAAAAATTCCTGCCTGCCGGCAGGCAGGGAAAAATTAAAAATTATTTCTGACTATGCTCATCACCCAACAGAAATTAAAGCGACACTGAAAGCCGTCAGAGAAAAATTTCCTGACAGAATAATATGGTGTATTTTTCAGCCCCATCAGTATCAGAGAACTTTTTATTTATTTGATGATTTTGTTAAAGTTTTTTCCAAAGCCCTTCGGCAAACTCAGGGTAAACCCACAATTGATAAAATAATAATAACTGATATTTATGATGTTGTTGGCAGGGAAAAGAAGAATATTAAAAAACAAATAAACTCTCAAAAACTGGTTAAAGCGACTAAAAAAGCCATTTATCTGCCAAAACAAAAACTCAAAAAATACTTGAAAGATAATTTAAAGGGCGGGGAAGTAGTGATAATTATGGGGGCAGGGGATATTTACAAGCTTTTTTACGAGCTCTGAGTTTTCCACAGAGCAAAGGTTGACATAGTTATAACCATTGTATATACTTTAGGTATATAAGCGTATGAAGACTGTTATTAATATTAAGACCGATAAAGAGGTAAAGAAAAATGCCCAAAAGGTTGCAGAAGACCTCGGTTTTTCTTTAAGCGCCGTTATTAACGCTTACTTAAGACAGTTTGTTAGAAATAAAGAAGTTTATTTTGGGCTTATTCCTCGTATGTCTTCGGAGTTAGAGAAACTTCTTGGAAAAGTGGAAGCCGATATTATGGAAAAGAAAAACATTTCATCTGCATTTTCTACTGAGCGAGAACTAAAAGATTATCTTGCTTTATTATGAGGATTCGTTTCCATAAGAATTTTGAGAAGCAATACAAGAAGTTAAGAGAAGGACAAAAAAAGAGATTCCAAGAACGGCTCTTTTTATTTTTGGAAAATCCTTTTAATCCGGTTTTTGGAAATCATCCTCTCAAAGGAAAATATAAGGGCTATAGAAGTATTAATATAACTGGAGATTTAAGAGCTGTTTATAAATTTATAAATGAACAGGAATGTATATTTGTTATTATTGATACCCATAGTAATTTATATTCTTAATAATTTATCTAATTTGGGTTTTCCACAGGGCAAGGATGTTTGAATATGTTATTATATGGTAAAAGGTCGAGGTTTATCACAATAATATAAATAAATTAATTAAAATAATATGGTTATAATAGATTGGTTTGATATAACAGCCAAAGCTTTAGAAAATCTTTGGTTCGGAATTATTGGTTTTATCCCAGAGCTTATTGGAGCAATTATTGTTTTTCTGATTGGCTGGCTAATTTCAGTAGCTATAGGGAAAGTGGTTGCCGAAGTTTTAAAAAGATTGAAATTTAACCGAATTTTTGAGAAAGGCGGTTGGCAGAAGGCCTTAGAAAAGGCAGAGATTAAGGTAGATGCGGCAGAATTTGTTGGAGCTATTTGTAAATGGGTTTTAATGATTGTTTTCTTAGTAGCAGCAATAGGAATTTTAGGATTTAAGCAACTTTCTGGTTTCTTTACTGATGTTCTGAAATATCTACCGAATGTAGTCGTTGCTGCTTTCATTTTCGTAATAGCAGTAATTCTCGCTGATATCCTGGAGAAAGTAGTCAGGGCAGCAGTAGAAGGAGTAAAAGTAGGATATGGACAGGTAGTTGGATTAATTGTTAAGTGGTCAATTTGGATTTTCGCAATTTTGGCAATTTTGGCACAGCTGAAAATAGAAGCAGCTGATTGGATTCTTGATTTGTTTAAGATTGTGTTTATAGGAATAGTAGCAATGATGGTTATTGCTTTTGGTTTGGGCGGTAAAGAAGTTGCATCTCAAATCTTGCAGGACTTGAGGAATAAGCTAAGAGGGTAATTTTTAATTTTATCCCGTTGATAGCGGGATTTAAGAGATTAAGTTAACCAGGGGGGTTGACAACCTTTTTAATTTTGCTAAACTTAAAAAAGATATGAAAGTAAGAAGAATAATTGTGGATAACTTTTTAAAAGGAAGCGGTTAAATTTCTGAATTTTTATATTATGGTTGTTGGAAACCGCTTTTAAAAGCGGTTTTTCAGTAGGGAAAGTTTTTTGAAAATTAAATATTGCAGGCATTGATTGTTAGCCAAAATAAGCAACAGGTAAAAAACTAAAATTTAGGATATGGTGTTTTTAAGGGCAAATGGTGGATGCCTTGGGATATCAAGGCGATGAAGGACGTGGCGTAGCTGCGATAAGCCTCGGGGAGGTGCTTAGCAACCTTTGATCCGGGGATTTCCAAATGGGGAAACCCAATTTTGCGATAAGCGAAATTAGTCCCGCTGTAAGCGGGACGGCGAACCCGCTGAAGTGAAACATCTTAGTAAGCGGAGGAAAAGAAAAAATTTTTTATTTCCTTAGTAGCGGCGAGCGAAAAGGAAGAAGCCCAAACCCGTCAACCTCGCAAGAGGTTGAATAGGGGGTTGTAAGAGGATAGTGTCGGGAGTCCCGCTTTTAGCAGGACTTTCGAAGGAGAGGATTTAGATGAAGATTAATTAGAAGAATGCCCCTGGAAAGGGCAGCCATAGAAGGTAATAGCCCTGTATTTGAAAATTTCTTCGTGCTCCTTGCTATTTTTCTTGAGTATCCCGAGAAATGAAAATCTTGGGAGAAGCAGGCCGAACTAATCGGCCAAGGCTAAATACTATGATATCCCCGATAGTGAACTAGTACCGTGAGGGAAAGGTGAAAAGCAACCCGGTGAGGGTGGTGAAATAGAACCTGAAACCATTATGCCCACAAGGAGTCGGAGCCCGGCGCGCAAGCGCATAGGGTGACGGCGTGCCTATTGAAGAATGAGCCAACGAGTCCCTTCATCTTCTTTGTCTAAGTCCTTATGGGACGGAGGCAAAGAGAAATCAAGTGTTAAAAGCGCGATTCCTGATTTTTCAGGAAGAGAAGGTGAAGGGGACCCGAAGCCAAGCGAGCTTGCCATGGCCAGGGTGAATGCTGCTGAAAAGCAACAGGAGGCCCGAACCCGTGAGCCGTGCAATACTCTGGGATGAGCTGTGGTAAGAAGTGAAAAGCTAATCGAGCTTGGTAATAGCTGGTTCTCTCCGAAATAGCTTTAGGGCTAGCGTTACCCATTTTCTCGGGGGTAGAGCACTAGATGGAGTTTCTTGGGTTTTACCCGGATTCTCTAACTAAACTCCGAATACCGAGAAGTTAAAAAAGGGTGGCAGTTAGACTGTGGGGGCTAAGCTCCATGGTCAAGAGGGAAAGAGCCCAGATCTTTATCTAAGGTCCCTAAATTCAAGCTAAGTGTTTTTAAGGAGGTGAAATTCCGATGATAGCTAGAAGGTTAGCTTAGAAGCAGCGAACCTTTGAAAAGTGCGTAACAGCTTACTAGCTAAGGGATTTTGCGCCGAAGATTTACGGGACTAAAGCTTGATACCGAAGATAGGACCCTTCACCTTTTTTTAAAAGGTGAAGGGGGTAGGAGAGCGTCTCCCATCTTGTGAAGGTAATCGGTGAGGATTACTGGAAGGTGGGGGAGTGAGAATGTTGGCATGAGTAACCACAATCCCGATGAGATATCGGGACACCAAAAACCTAAGGTTTCCTTGGCAATGGAAATCATCCAAGGGTTAGGCGGCCCTAACCCCTCGGCCGAAAGGTCTCGGGGGATGGACAGCCGGTTAATATTCCGGCCCACTCGTTAGATAAACTTCAAATGACGCAGTCAAAAATTTTGGAAGGGTTATTGGATTCCGAGTTCCGCTTTTAGCGGGACGCTCCAAAAACTAGACTGCCCAGAAAAGTTTGAAATATACTATCTAATGGGTTCCGTACCACAAACCGACACAGGTAGGTAAGTGTAAGAGCACTAAGGTGAACGAGTGAAAGCTCCTGAAGGAACTCGGCAAAAAAGCGTCTGTAAGTTCGCAATATAGACTGCCCCGCCCGTAAGGGTTAGGGGCTGCAACAAACGTACCCCTGGCGACTGTTTATCAAAAACACAGGTCCCTGCTCAACTCGTAAGAGGATATATAGGGGCTGAAGCCTGACCAGTGCTGGAACGTTAATGACGGCGGTCCAGGTACATAAATTTTATGTGCTTGGGCTAACTATTTGAAGCTTCCAGTGAACGTCGGCAGTAACTATAACTGTCCAAAGGTAGCGTAATCTCTTGCCAGGTAAGTTCTGGCCCGCATGAAAGGCCTAACGACTGGGGGACTGTCTCCAGGAGCAGCTCGGTGAAAATACAATAAGCGTGAAGACGCGCTTTACCTGCGGCTAGACGGAAAGACCCCGGGAGCTTTACTGTAATTAGATATTGAATTTTGATTTTAAATGCGTAGCGTAGAAGGGAGACTTTGAATTTCGCTTTTCGGAGCGGGAGGAGTCGCCAATGAAACACCTTTCTTTTAAAATCTTAATTCTAATCCTGAGTTTATCGAAGGAAACAGTGTCTAACGGGCAGTTTAAGTGGGGCACTTGCCTCCTAAAAAGTAATGGAGGCGTTCAAAGGTCGGCTAGCTCCGGATGGAAATCGGAGCGGTCGCGTAAAGGCACAAGCCGGCTTTACTGCAAGACGGATATGTCGCGCAGTTGGGAAACCA
>Ga0210051_1003832_pt1 | contig 14848 bp, 13 predicted proteins | sample CryGey092014_all_FD_185464 | JGI IMG/M metagenome (GOLD analysis project Ga0210051, IMG submission 185464) | Groundwater microbial communities from aquifer - Crystal Geyser CG23_combo_of_CG06-09_8/20/14_all (SPAdes) (version 2) | ecosystem: Environmental > Aquatic > Deep subsurface > Groundwater...
CACCCGCCTCTTCTTTTGAAAGCTGAGTTTTATCAACCTCAAGTATAAGATTCATTCCGCCCTGCAGGTCAAGCCCCAGATGAATAGATCTGTCTTTCAAACGGCTTATCTCCTCCGGTTTCATTTTGACTTTATCCTCATTGGACAAAGTATAGTATTTGTAAGTAAAGTAGAGTTGGTAAATAGACAACACCAACACTAATGCCACAATTAGGACTCTCCATTTGATATCCAGTTTCATTAAGCCTCCTGTATATTTATATCTTTTATCAAAACAATTCATTCTAACATATTAAAAATTTATGTCAATATTCTCGTTATTCCCCAGAAATAAAGTGATGAGATGCTCCATAAAAAATTACAATTTACAGAATTATAGACCCACGTCTCTTTGCGAGGAGCATTTTGCTACATGGACTCCGTAACAAAGCAATCTTCTTATTGCAGTTACAAGGCGCAGGATACAGGTTACAAGAAAGAGTATGCTTGTGAGAGAAGCCGTGTGCTATGAGATGTATCCGTTTAGAGATGTGTTGACAGATAAGCTCAATAGAGATTAACATAGAATCACTCTAAACTTACAGAGAAGTCGGTAAGGACTTGGAATGGACTTTTTCCTTTTATTCTATATCCCTGATAGAATTTTAAGAAGTTGTAATACCACCTCTGCTGTTTGTAACAATGTCATCAAGGGCTGCTCTTTCGTATATGTCTCTTTCATATCCATAATCTCCTTTTTTATATTTATGAAATTATGGCAAATAAATTCTATTTTTTCTATGGAGGTTATGATCTTTTTTTAGCATCTACTGTCAACACATCTCGGAACGGATACACATGAGCAAGAAAAACAAACAAGAACCTGTTTACATTGAACCGTGTTCCGTGTGCTATCTATTAAAAATACATCGGATGCTCAATATCCAATGATAAATGAGAGAAAGAAATATCTTTAAAAAACCATTTTTTATACTTAATTTTAATATAATCTTGCACAATGCTTTATTATAAATCTTTTATTTCCCATAGTAATCGCTCCTACCAGAAATTGCATTACTATAGTTTTTTTGATTTTATATTTATCTCTATTTTATCACTTTATTATACTGGGTCCACTTAACAGGAGAGGAAAAAAGTAGTAGAAATTTCAATAAGAAAAGCGCGTTTTTCTTAATGAAAGCGGACAAAAGAAGGAGGCAAAGATGTGTGATATTTTAGGGACGGTGGTTCCAAAAAGCACCATTTTTAGAAGACCAATTCTTCAAAAATATATCACTAATCCAATTACACTGGTAACTTTATGAGAAATGTTATTATTTCCACAAATAGCAAAGGGAGGCAGTATTAATGGTTTTGTCTATGATGCTTGGAATGTGCAAACTTTTGATTTTACAGATGTTTCAGTAATAATAAATAATGGTTTTTTAGGAACAGAGACATGTAAAATTCCCTATTTTGATATTTATGGTTGTTGAGCAGTTGATTCAGGTAATTTTAGCCCCTGGCCAAGTGGAGGAGATACTATAAAAATGAGTGCTGAAAAAATAGATAATGAAGAGTATACGCACAGTAAGTTAAAATATCAGAGTCCGAATTACTTTTATAGAACTTACTGCGAAAAACAGGATGATTGTTTTTATCAACCGGCTCTAACTAATTAAGGGCTTGACAAAGTGGGTGCAGAACATTTCATTTAGATTGATTGCTATCAATCTTTATTGATCACTCTACTTTATCAATAAAATAGATTTATTAAGGAAAGATATTTTTCTTCTTTTCTTATAACACTGAACTTTATTTCACATATTGCAATTTGTAAAGGTCGTAATAATATTTTCTATTAGCGAGAAGATCCTTGTGTGACCCTTGCTCAACAATTCTGCCCTTATGCATAGTATATATTATGTTTGCATCTTGTATTGTGGATAGTCGGTGCGCAATTGCTATTGTTGTTCTATTATGCATTATCTTTTTTATTGCATCCTGAATGAGATATTCTGTTTCAGAATCAATGTTTGATGTTGCCTCATCAAGAACAAGAACTTTAGGTTGGTTCACAAGAGCCCTTGTAAATGCTAATAACTGTCTTTGACCGGTGGAGAGGTTTGTTCCTCTCTCATTAAGCATTGTAAAATATCCGGTTGAAATCTTGTTTATGAATTTGTCTGCATTCACATATTGAGAATACTCAATCATTGTCTTGTCGTCAATATTCCTATTAAAAATAATGTTGTATTTTATGTCTCCTGAAAAAATCATGACATCTTGCATAACAAGACCGAAATATGATCTGAGAAAACTAATTGACATTTCTTTTATATTGACTCCATCTATAAATATCTCTCCTTCCTTTGGGTCATAGTATCTCATCAAAAGATTTATTATAGTTGTTTTTCCTGCACCTGTGGCTCCAACAAATGCAGCTGAACTATTCGGTTCAATGACAAATGAAATATTCTTTAGAACAGGTTCATTTTTTTTATATTCAAATGTAATGTTTCTGAATTCTATTTTTCCAAGAGGTTTTTTCGGTTCTATCGGATTCTCCGTTTCTTTTATGGATGATTTTTCATCAAGAAGAAGAAATATCCTTTCTGATGAAGCCATTGCTGATTGATAAATGTTATATTTTTCCGAAAAATCAAATATAGGTCTGAAGAATAATTCTATGAAAAAGAGAAATGCAAACAATATTCCTATTGTGAATTCTCCATTAAATATGCCTCTGCCCCCAACATAAATAAGAACTGCAATTACTATATAGGACATTACATCTATTAGAGGACGGAATATTGAAAATATAAAGAGTTGATTCATGTTCGCCCTGTAATAGTTTTTTCCTGTTGCTGCAAAATCATTGTATGAATATTTTTCCTGATGAAAAGATTGTATAAGGGACATTCCAGTAATTGACTCGGATAAAAACGCATTCACTTTTGCAAGAGTAGTTCTTACATCTCTGTATGCTCCTCTTGCAAATTTCTGGAACAGAAATAAAAGAAGTATTACAAATGGCATCGCTCCAAGAACAATAAGCGAGAGTTTCCACGACATTTTGAACATCACTATGACAACACCTATTATTGTGAGTATATCTTTTGCCGAATAGATAAATACATCTGTAAAAAGTTCGCGAAGTGCGGCAATATCATTAGTAGCTCTTGTGACAAGTCGTCCTAATGGGTTCTTGTTGTAGAAATCCATTGAAAGAGACATTAGATGCTTTATCATTTTATCGCGCATGTCATACATTATTTTTTCAGATACAGTAGCAAGTATTATGACCTGCATATAATTAAAGAGAAAAGAAACAATAAGGAGAATGACATATAGTAAAGCTAATTTTTTAACACTTAAAACATCTTTTGCTCTCACCTCCTTCAAGCAATGCACATTCATTTCTTTCAATGAATTCTGTTCCACAAGGCAGAAATTTCCAACATTTATGTAATTTATTCTTTCTTCGTCAAGATAATTTTTATATTTCACTTCAACAGGATAATACTTTCTTTCAAGTACGACAGAGTCCCTCTTCAAAGCATAAAACTCATCTTTTGTTATTAACTTTGAGGGAACAAATACGAGAGAATCGGATAAGTATGAGTATGAAATATTTTTCTGATAAATCTCTTTTGAAGCATCTGACAATTGCAGAGCAGTATAATTTTTTTGTATGTAATTATCTATTGCTGTTTTAGAAATCACTGGAAGCACTATCTGGAGAATACTCATTATTATTAAGAATATGAATGTCAGGATTATCTGAAGAAGGTATTTTTTTGAATATGTCCAGATATTCCTCAGCAGATTCTTGTCAGATGTTTTATACAGCCTTTCTTCTTCCATTTTTACTCTTCCAGTTTTTGAATCCTGTAAAATTCTCTATATAGAGGCGAACTCAAAATTAAATCGGAATGCTTTCCGTTTGATTCTACTCTTTCGTCTTCAAGAACATATATATTATCTGCATTCATAAATGAGGATATTCTGTGCGATATGACAATTGTTGTAATGCCCTTTGAAAATTCAATGAGATTGTGAAGAATTTCTTTTTCAGTGTTTGTGTCAACTGCACTCAGGGCATCGTCAAGAATCAGTATCTTTGGTTTTCTTATCAGAGCCCTTGCTATGCAGAGACGTTGCTTCTGTCCTCCTGAGAGCGTAACTCCCTTTTCTCCGACAATCGTGTCAAGCCCATGTCTGAAATCAATCAAATCTTTATAGAATGCGGATGCTTTTACTACATTTTGAACCTCTTCGTCAGTTGCCTCTCTTCTTCCGAATTTTATATTGTCCATTATTGACATTGAGAAGAGAAATGAATCCTGAGGCACATATCCTATTGCTTCTCTCACTGAATCTATTCTTATCTTTTTATAACTAATTCCATCAAAGAATATTTCTCCAACTGTCGGTTCTAATATTCTTAGTATAAGTTTCGCAATAGTTGATTTTCCTGTTCCTATTTTTCCAATTATACCCACATACTCGCCGCTTTTTATATTCATTGACAATCCTTTAAGCACAATCTTATCCTGATATGAGAATGTTATATCTCTAAGATCAATATCTCCATTTAATTCTCTTGATTTTGCATCCTTTGCGTCAATTATCTTTGCTTCTTCCTTCAGAAACTCATGCACTCTCTTAAATGATGCGTTTCCTCTTTGAAAAATATTTGATGCCCATCCTATTGCCATCATAGGCCATGTTATTATTCCGAGATACATAAAAAAAGCAACAAACTCTCCGGGTGTAATATTCCCGAGTATTGCATACTGCCCGCCCATATAAAGTACTATTGCTGCTCCTAAATCTGCGAAAAGAAAAATCAGGGGAAACATTGTTCCCCAAAGCATAATAAGGTTAATATTCTTTTTGACATAGTCCTTACTCGTTACATTGAATCTCTCTCTCTCTTTCTCTTCTTGCCTGAATGCCTGAACTATTTTTATTCCGCTTAAAATCTCCTGCACTTTGTCTGTTAGTTGAGAGAAAGATTCTTGAACATCTTTGAAGTATTTGAACATAAGTTTCATTGCAAAAAGCGTTATAATTGAAATTATGGGAAGTGGAGCCATTGCAAAGAGAGTGAGTTTCACATTAAGATTTAGCATGAATATAAGAGTTGCAGAGAATAAAAATATTGCATCAAATCCGGAAATTACCCCAAAGGCAGTTGACATTCTAATCGCCTGCATATCATTTGTCATGTGAGCCATTATATCACCTGTCTTTGTCTTGTTATAAAAGTTGGAATCCAGATTCAAAAGATGGTGATAGATTTTGTTCTTGAAATCATTTTCAATGAAATGTGATGTCCCTATTATTATCATCCTCCATGTAAATCTGAATATTCCAATTGATAAAGCAAGAGCAACAGTAATAAGGGACAACCAAAGAAGTCCTGAAATATCCTGATTCTCGGATGCAATTAGGTCTATTGCCTTCTGCCCCATACGGGGAATGAAGAGCTGAGCAATATCTACAAGAATGAGCATTACAAAACCGAATAGGATCTTTATTGGGCTTTTTTTATAATATGATAATATAAATCGTGCAAGCATTATAATGGGGTCGGTGCTTGATATTTTGACATTTTACTTCTTTCCTCTTTTGTAAATAACTCCAAGCGATGAAAATTGAACATCCTTAAAATATTGCAGTTTCATTATTTCTTTATATGTCAAAGACACTTTTCCTTCAATATTACAAGAAGTTCAGAATGTATCTTCTTTTCTTTGAGTGTATGGAAATCCAATTCTTCCAATTTTACTCCCTTCTCCTTTTCAAAGGTCTCTATCAGATATAATGCATTCTTTATATTTTCTTCAATTTTTCTCATTTGAGTATTTTCTTTACTTATCTTTCTCCTGTTAAATTTATCCATTGAATTTTCTATGAAAACTTTAGACCCAAGTATAAGTCCTACTCTTGTCTCACAGATTGGCAACTTCCGATGAACCCATTCTTCTAATAGTCTTTTCATTTCGTTTTTACTCTGGAATAAATCTTCCACCTTTCCTTTCTCTATAAATGTTTCATTTACACTTGTAAAATATATTCCTATACTAGACCATTTTTAATTCATTGGATTGATTTCTAATCCGGCTTTTACTGAATTCAACAATGTATATATTATCGCCATCCTTAAATACTCGTCACTCTCTATCAGTGTCAATTTAAATCTGTTCTGAAATACATAAGATTTTCCACCATTCCTCTTACTGTAGTAACTTCCATATTCTCCATTCAACTCTTTTATGAATCGTGATAAATTGTTTTCTATAAGCTGCAATACTATATGGTAATGATTATATATTATACAATACATAAACATCATTATTTTGTTTTTATTTGTCAAATTCCTCATCAATTGTATGATATGATTTTTTGCTTGTCCATCAAAAAATATCCGCTTCCCATTTAAACCTCTGTTCATCACATGATGATATGCTCTTTTATATGTTATTCTTACTCTTCTCATTTTGTAGGTATTCTACTGCTAAAATGTCAAAATGTCAAGCATAGACCCCATTCCCCAATTGATAATCATAACTATCAGTGATGAATAGATATATGCTGGAAAAGAATAAGAATAAAAATATTTGTAAGGAAAGAAGATGTATGTTTTTCCTTCTATAAGATCCTTCAAAAAATGAATTACTAAGGAAATGAATATTACATAGGCAAGTATAATGTTTTTAGAAAAAAACCATACAAGAGCAGATATAGTCAATACAAATATCAAAGAGTGAGTGTAAGGTCTTCTTCCAAGAGAGAGAAGATTCTCTATTGTGAATGACTTTGCTTTAACAATATGGTCTATGTCTATAAGTATTATGACGAATGCTCCTATTATGAATTCATTTCTGAATCTCAAAAGAGGCATAGCAAGAATTACATAAGAGCAGAGATGCATAAATGAATCAAAAGCGATATATGAAAAAGATACAGGGAAAAGTGATTTTTCCAGATTCTTTTTTTCAATATACAAAAAAATCACAAATGATAGAAATTGAAATAAGAGAGCGAATCTACTTAAATAATGCATAATAAATAATATTCACCCCCATTTTAAGCGCCTGTTCTCTTATCTCGTCAGAATCTTTGTATGTTTCATATAAAGCCCATCCATCCGAAAAATTCGTATTATAAGTGTAAAGTACTCCTATTTCCTTGTTTATGTATATGGCATAAGCCTCAGGAGGTCCTTCATAATGTTCGTGTATTTTGGGAAGTTTCTTGAAAGGATATAATGTAGAGAATATCTTTTCATTTGCTGAAATCCTTATCATGTCCCTATCAGGAAAAACCTCTTTAAGAAATATCCTCACATCTTTATTAAATCCATAATCGTCATCAATGTAAATAAAGCCGCCATTTGAAACATACTCCCGTATATTTGCAACATCATTTTTTGAGTATTTCAGTTTCTCATGCCCTGTAATGAAAAGAAAAGGATAATTGTGAATTCTTTTATCAGACATTTTCAGAATCACTTCATTTGTGTCCATTATCAGATCTGTGTGCAAATTCACATACTTTGCGAGTATTTTGAGACATTCTCTGTCATTATACCAATCTCCTCCTTCATATTGAATTCGCACAGGAGCGAAATCAAAGCCGCTAAGAGAAATGAAAAATAATATAGCAATTGGAATTAGTCTGAGAATAGCCAAGTGAATCCTCCTTTTATAAGATACTTTTTAGTATCCATGAAAAATCTGCTTCCAAAAAATATATTTACATCTATAATTTTTAGATTCAAAAAACAGTCAAGATGTTTTATATTATCATATCCTATAACAAGTTCGGGAATCAAGTTTCCGCCAAAGAGTGAAAGCGAAGTGGAAGAGAACATATCAAATAGAATTGAATCAGAATAAGAAAGATTCCAGTTCAATTTGAGATATTTATAAAAGACATCAATTGATGTCTTAACGCCGAAACCATCTCTACTATAATAAAGCGGAAGAATATCAGCACTGAGTTTATCGGAAAAATATTTAATTCCGGATGTTATTATATTTTCATCGGATTTCCTTGTATAATTTGCATACACAGATGCTTCTGGGAAAACCCTGTAAAGAGCTCCTGCCTGTAAAGTCAGAATTGAATCATAAGTTATCTGCGGAACAATATGAACCAGTCCGAGATTCAGATGGTATTTGAAAAATAGGAGACCCTTTATTTTTTCTGTTTTATGATTGTATTTTATATCAGAGTAAAGAAACATTCCATATAATTTAAGTGCTCCTTTAGAAATTATCTGATTACTATTATCAAGACCTGCTTTCATGGCAAATGTTTCTTTTGAGTATCCTCCAAGCACCTCAATGTTCTCTTGAAGCACTATTACATCAAGAAGTATGTTTCTGTATTCTCCGTAAAACTCTGTCTGATGTTCAATAATTGCAGTATTTTCAAGGTATATTTTTGAAAATGAACTTAAATTGAGAAATGAATCTTCCTTTCCTAAAGAGCCATAGAGACGTGTTGAATAAATATCACGTACTACTGATAGATCGTATGAAATTGTTTCAGGAACTTCAAGTAGTGCATATCCTGTTTCATTTAAAAAATTGTAATAAAGTCGTTTTGTCATAAAAGAATACATTGAGCCGGAGAAGGTTCTGCATTGATCTCCGAACACTTCTATAGTTTGCATCTGATTTTCGGAAAACAATTCATTCTCTGAATTGTAAATATTCAAAAAAAAGGGGTATATTTGATATGTTGAAATATTATCAGGCATCTTTACATCAAAAGAAAATCCATTAAGAAGAAAAGGGATTGTAGAGATTATAAAAAGGATTTTTTTCATTTTATCTCAGTCAACCTATTATCTATTCCAAATCACATTATAGAGTTTCTCCCCAGATACTTTTTCAAAAAGATCTGAAAACAAGAGAACGGGAAAACCTACAATATTGAAAAAATCACCTGAGATTTTTTCAATGAAAAGTGATGCCTCCTCCTGCACGGCATAAGCACCTGCCTTATCCATATACTTTGCTTTTTCAAGATATGAATATATCTCCCTATCCTCTATCTTCTTAAAATAAACATTTGTCCTTTGAACTCCGTTGATTTCATTCTCTTTATAGATAAGAGTCAGTCCAGTGTAAACAATATGCTTTTTTCCGGATAAAAGTTTTAGCATCTTCTTTGCTGATTCCCGGGATATGGGTTTTCCTATTATTTTTCCTTCCATATACACTATCGTATCAGCCCCTATTACAAGTTCGTCTTCTCTTATAACAGTGCTTTCAGCTTTATGTTTAGAGCAGATTCTGACAAATGCAGAGGGACTTTTAATATTCAAATGTTCTTCTGAATGTTTGTGGTTTCTTACTGTAAATTTGAGTCCAATCTTTTTTAGTATTTCAATTCTTCTTGGCGATTTTGAAGCAAGAATTATTTTCATCAGTTATTTCTTTTCAATTTTTCTTATAATTTTGCAGGGATTTCCGACTGCTATAACATTTTCTGGAATATTTTTCGTTACCACTGACCCTGCTCCTATGATACTATTCTTTCCGATTGTGATATTTGAAAGTATAACCGAATTGGTCCCTATTGATGCACCTTTTTTTATCAGTGTCTTTTCAACTTTCCAATCCGATTCTGTCTGCTGATTTCCGTTCTTTGTTGTAGCCCTTGGGTACTTGTCATTTATGAACATCACTCCGTGTCCTATAAAAACATTGTCTTCTATTTTGACTCCTTCACACAAAAATGAATGGGAGGATATTTTGCAATTCTTTCCTATTTCTACATTTTTCTGAATTTCAACAAAAACTCCGACTTTTGTATTCTCTCCTATTTTGCATCCATAGAGATTTGTAAATTGAAACACTTTAACATTTTTTCCCAAGATTACATTGTCAGATACACATTTGAAATCCTTTTTTTTATCTGTCATCTTTACTCCTGATTACTTTTTGAATAAAAAAAAGGGGGAAGTAAACTTCCCCCAGTGAAACTTTTAGAAGGTCTGTTACTTTACAGCGTTCTTTAATTTTGCACCGGCTTTGAAGTGAGGAACCTTTTTGGCTTTGATGTTGATCACTTTCTTCGTCTGTGGGTTGATTCCCTTGCGCGCCTTTCTGTTCTTCACTGAAAATGTGCCAAAGCCAACAAGCGTTACTGGCTTGTTCTTTTTGAGTGAGCCCTCAATGCTCTTGAACACTGCATCAATCGCTTCGTTTGCCTGTTTCTTTGAAATTTTGACCTGCTTCGCGACTACTTCAATCATGTCCTTCTTATTCATCTTTTAACCTCCTTGGTTAAAGTGTTTTCAATTTAGCTTTATATTAAAGGATTTTAGAAGATTTGTCAAGGGGATATTTAATTTTTTGCTCTATTAGTGGATTATGGGAGAAGTGGTCCGAAAATACCTTTATCCAATGATACTTCGGGAATATTAACGAGTGAAATCTGGAAGTCATACTTGAATGTGCTTGAATAAGTGGATACTCTAAAACTCGCTTTCCAACAGTGTAATGAGCGATTCGTTGAAATTGAAGTTGAAACGAGTTCTTTGTTTAATATGTCATAAAGCATGCTCATGCTGAATGAAAGATTCTCTCCAAAGTTAAGAGAGACCGCTCCATTTAATCTGTCAGATATAATTGTAGAATCCGTTTTTTCTGTGGAATTGCTTATTGACAGATTGATTTTTTTCTCTGAAAGTGGATTAAATATATTCAGATTTAAGTAGGAAGTATAATTTAATCTATAATATTTTGTATAAGGATTTATTGAAGCATTGAATAAAAAATTTACAGGTTTGTCAGGAATCAGATGAAGATTCCCTGAGACAGAAGAGAAAGAGTCCGTTTTTAAATTGTATGAAACAGACAAAGAATTTCTCATAAGAATATCCTTTGTCTCTTTCCTCTTCCCTTCAATCAGATTTGTTATTGAAAAATTCATTTTTTTCTCTTCTGTTACAGAATCCTCCACAGTGAATTCTTTGAGAGACATAAACGATTTTCTGCACTGTGAATATGAAACATCAGGAATAAATGTGTGGCGAAACTTTTCATAGAATAGCATTCCAAAAAGAGACACAGCGTAAATTTGCGTGTTTAAACTTGCAGAACCTGTGACATTCCATAATGAAACATCCGTGTTTGAATTAACTGAATTGTTAATAGAAAATGACGGAGAAAAATTTAAGTATTTGAGCAATTTATATGAAGTATCTAATCTATTGTTCAATCTTGCCAAAATACTATTAGTATCCGAAACTGAATCTGAATAATAAGAATTGTCAAATGAGTGAGAATGATAATAATTGATTCCATTGGGTAGTATGTATTTTATTTTTCCAAATGTCATTTTTTTTACATATCCGCTGTATGAAGGAATTTTCATGCTTATACTATTTGTTGCAAAATTCTCATTTCTCTGAACGGAAATATAACTTGAATAGAAATTAAAATCTTTTGAAAGAGACAGGAATGACTCAGCATTCCTTTTAAGCACTATTGTCGTTGTGTCAGTATAGTCCGTCTGAGTTGCAATGTCGGATATTATGTCCCATCTGCTTTTTAGATAAACAGATGCAGGAAATGTGTGTGTATAATCTCCTTGCAAACTCCATCTTTTCTGACCGGAGGACTCATTTATAAATTCTGCATTCAGAGATGCTGATAGAAGAGGATTCACAAGAACATTCAGTTCATACTTTCCGACAATTCCCCGTTTCTCATATAAATCAGCAGAAAAGGTCATATCGGAAAAATCATTGGTTGCATAAAAGTATGAAATATCTTTCAGATACTTTCCATCTAATGAATTGTATCCCGCTTTAGGCATAAGAAATCCGCTCTTTCTTGTTGTAGCGACAGGCAGAACAAAAAATGGCACTGCCATTATCGGAACATTTTTAATAAACATAACGAACGGACGCACTATAACCCTGTCATTTTGATAAAGATGCATTTTGCTTGCATAGAAAGAATAATGAGGCGTATCCGCAGAACATGTAGTGAAATTGCCATTGTAAATGAAATATTCATTCTTTTTGAATGTTGATATTTTTTCTCCGGTTAGAAAGCCCTTGTCAATTTTTGTCTTCGCATGATATATACTTCCTGTTTTTGTATCATAACTGAAAACTATTGATTCTCCCTTTATGTCAAATTCATTCATTTTCAAATTTATATTCCTTCTTCCAAAAAGCATTTTATCTTTTTTTACGATTAGGAGAGTATCACATGTCAGAGTAAATTCACTTGAACTTATTCTGATTGAATCGCAGAGAAGAATCGTTTTCTTTTCATTGTCATAAATTATTGTTTTGGAAATATAATTGATTTTTTCTGAGTATAATTGCACTGATAGGAACATCAGCACAAACAGAAAAAATGAATCAGGTCTTCTTTTCATTCCTTTCACAATATATCAGCAGGATAAGAAAACAAACCCCCAAAAATACGGAGGAATCCGCAATATTGAAAATCGCAAATCTATACTGTTTTATTCCAAAGTCAAGAAAATCTATGACTTCTTTCTCTTTTATCCTGTCAAACCCGTTTCCGAATGCTCCTCCGATTATCATTGACAAGGCAGTTATCCTTTCCCAAATAAAAGTCGTTCTGTAAAAATAGATTATCACGAATATGACTGCGATAGCCCAGAGTGACATCATCACCCAGTATTCGCCTAAATTTAATGAAAATGCAGCATAAGGATTTCTAACATAGGTGAATCTGAAGAAATTGCCTATTATGTTTATTGACTCTCCTTCATCAAGATTGAAGGAGATGAGTATCTTTGATATTCTGTCAAGAAAAAGAACTATAAGCGATACGGGAAGTCCCAGTAAAACTTTTTTCTTCATTTTTTGATTGATTTATCAGAGCACTTTATACAGAGTCTCACAAAAGGAATCGCTTTAAGACGTTTCTCCGGAATTTCTCCTCCGCAAATTTCACATATTCCATAAGTATTGTCTGAAATCTTCTGTATGGCAGAATCAATCTCCTTTATTTCTTCCATAAGCTCATTCATATTTATTGTATCTCTTTCAAGCATTGCGGCGTCAGTTCCTATATCAGCGCTATGATATGGATAGATTGATGTCTCCGAATTGTTATAATCATTTGAATTGAATTGTTCTTCAAATCCTTTAAGGATTTCTTCTTTTTTCTGCTTCATCTTTTTAAGCAGTTCCTCAAATTGTTTTTTTGTCTTTTTGTCCATTTATACCTCCGATGTTACTACTTTAACACATTTTTCGCAGAGATGAGGATGTTCGGAATTATGTCCGACAGTATCAAGATACAACCAGCATCTCGCGCATTTTTCACCTTTTGCTTTTTCTACTTTTAAGGTGTAGGATAATTTCCTGTCTTGAAACTCCTCGCCTGATTCATTGTTTATATAAACATTAGACACTATAAATATTTGACTTAAAATCTCTTTATATTTTTCAAAGAGCGATTTGGTTTCATCATTATGAGGATTTAGATTTATGTTTGCTTCAATTGATTTACCTATCATTCCGTTGTTTCTCATCTTTTCAAGAGCCATTAGAGCATTTCCCCTCACAGAGAGAATGAAATCAAAATCATTTTCTATTTTTTCATCCAAGTAAGAATCAAAATTATTGTTAATTATTTCTATATGAATTGATTTCTTCTTATTTGGCTTTTTGAAATACATATATGCCTGTTCAGCAGTAAAAGGCAAAATCGGTGATATCTGTTTCAGTATATCGTCAAGAAGGAGATATACAGTATAAAGACCAGATTTCCTCTCCAATGAATCATTTGCATAAGTGTAAAGCCGGTCCTTCAGCACATCAAGATAAAATGATGACAAGTCATTCACTATGAAATTGTAGAACTCCCTGAAAACCTTGTGAAATTCATATTCATCATAGTATAGCAATATTTTGTTTCTTATCTTTGCATATTTGCTTAAAATGTATCTGTCAAGTTTGTGCATTTTTTCTTTTTCAATTGATATTCCGGCAATATCATTATCTCCGAGATTCCCAAGCATAAATTTTATTGTATTTCTTATTTTGAAATATGTATCAAGAGATGTTTTCAGAAGTTCCTCTCCGAAAGGAGCGTCAGATGTGTAGTCAATTGATGCGAACCATAAGCGAACTATCTCTGCTCCGTATTTTTTGCATATCATTTCAGGAGAAAAGGTATTTCCCAGAGATTTTGACATTTTTTTCATATTCTTGTCAAGAATCAGTCCGTGTGTAAGAACCTCTTTATATGGAGCTTTGGCATCAGTCGCAGTTGAGACAATTAGTGATACCTGAAACCATCCTCTGTGCTGATCAACAGCTTCAAGATAAAGATCTGATGGCCAGCGAAGTTCTTTGTGCTTCTTTACGACAGCAGAATGGCTTAATGCTGCATCAAACCACACATCAAAAATGTCTGCCTCTTTTTCAAATTCATTGTGTCCGCACTTTTCGCACTTTATATCTCCGACCAGTTCCTTTACATCCATCTCAAACCATACATCAGAACCGTATTTCAGGACATTGTCTCGCACTTTGTCAATTGTTGATTTCTGAATATGCGGTGTCTTGCACTTTTTGCAGTATAATATTGGCAGAGGGACACCCCATGAGCGCTGGCGCGACAAGCACCAATCAGGACGGGTTTTTATCATGTTATAGATTCTCTCTTTTGACCATGCAGGAATCCATTTCGTTTTGTCTACTTCTTCTAAAAGTCTCTCTCTCAGATTTATATTTTCTACATTTATAAACCATTGTTCTGTTGCACGGAAAATTAGTTCGCTCTTACATCTCCAGCATACAGGGTATGAATGACTAATTTTTTCCTCAAATATCAGATTTCCT
>Ga0210051_1003836_pt1 | contig 14838 bp, 10 predicted proteins | sample CryGey092014_all_FD_185464 | JGI IMG/M metagenome (GOLD analysis project Ga0210051, IMG submission 185464) | Groundwater microbial communities from aquifer - Crystal Geyser CG23_combo_of_CG06-09_8/20/14_all (SPAdes) (version 2) | ecosystem: Environmental > Aquatic > Deep subsurface > Groundwater...
TCGCGGCGTTCAAAGCCGCGGACCTGGCCTCCAAACTGGCGCAGGCGGGCGCGCTCGTGGATGTGATCCTCACTTCGGGCGCGGAAAAATTCGTCACGCCGCTCACCTTCCAATCGGTGACGGGCCGCCGCGCCTTCACCGACGCCGACCTGTGGGGCGGCGAGGCGCACGTCCTGCACGTCGGGCTGGCGGGCGCGGCGGACGCGCTCGTCATTGCGCCCTGCACCGCCAACACGCTCGCCAAACTGGCGCACGGTCTCGCGGACAATTTGCTGACCATCACCGCGCTTGCGAACCGCGCGCCTCTCGTCCTTGCGCCCGCGATGGACGGCGGGATGTACGACGCGCCCGCGACCCAGGCCAACCTCGCGACCCTCCTCGGACGCGGCGCGACGGTCATCGGACCGGCCGACGGTCACCTCGCCTCGGGACTTTCGGGACGCGGACGCATGCTCGAACCGACCGAAATTATCGGCCACCTGCGCCTCGTTCTTGGACGGGGTGGCTTGCTCGCCGGTAAAAAAGTTGTTATCTCCGCGGGTGGGACCCAGGAGCCGCTCGACCCCGTCCGTGTGCTGACCAATCGCTCGTCGGGCAAACAGGGCTACGCGCTCGCCCAGGCCGCGCTGGACGCGGGCGCGCAGGTGACGCTGGTCAGCGCGCCCACATCGCTGACTCCGCCGGTCGGCGCGCAGCTCGTCCACGCGGAGACGGCGCGTCAGATGCTGGAGGCCGTGCTGGCCGAATCGTCCGATGCAGACGCGCTGGTCATGGCCGCGGCCATCGCGGATTTCCGCCCAAAACTGTCCGCGCCGGGTAAAATGAAGAAACGCGACGGAATTCCGCAGTTAACGCTCGAAGCGACGGAAGACGTCCTCGAAGCGGCGGCCCGCGCGAGGTCCGGGAAGAAGCGTCCGCGCGTCGTGGTGGGATTCGCGGCGGAGAGTCAAAATCTGCTGGCGAACGCGTCCGAAAAGTTGAAATCGAAAAAATTGGATTTTATCGTTGCCAACGACATCTCCGCTTCGGACGCGGGGTTTGGCGCGGAGACCAATCGCGTCACGCTTTTATTTGCAGATGGGAAGCAGGAAATTTTGCCGTTGATGAGCAAGGCGGAAGTGGCCGAAATCATCGTCGCTCGCATCGCGGCGCTCTTGGAGTGATTATGCGCGTCCTCGTCATCTCAGACATCCATGCCAACTACGAAGCCCTGGAAGCCGTGCTCGCCGACGCGGGCGCGGTGGATGAGACCTGGTGCCTCGGCGACATCGTGGGCTACGGCCCCGACCCGAACCTGTGCGTGGAGTTGATCCGCGAGCGTCCGAATCTCACCTGCCTGCTGGGCAATCACGATGTGGCTTTGCTCGGCAGGATGCCCCTCTCGGCTTTCAACGGCGAGGCGCGCCGTTCGCTGGATTTGCAGGCGCGGGTGCTGACCGCCGACAATATGGAGTTCCTGCGCTCCCTGCCCGACGGCACGCTGACGCGCGGCGATGTGACCCTGGCGCACGGTTCGCCGCGCGACCCGATCTGGGAGTATGTGTTGAACTCGCTTTCGGCGCGCCTGAACTTCGATTATTTCGACACGCCGTTTTGTTTTGTGGGTCACACGCATTTGCAATGCCTGTTCCAGATGGACGAGGCCAGGAACCGCATTTCGATGGAATCGCCGAGGCCGGGCGAGGCGGTGACCATGACGCCGCGCGCCATTTTCAATCCCGGCTCGGTGGGCCAGCCGCGCGACCGCGACCCGCGCGCCGCCTACGCCATTTTCGATCCCACGACGCGCACCTGGGAACCGCGCCGCGTGGCATACGACATCCCCGCGGTGCAAGCGCGCATCCGCGAACTGGGCATGCCCGAGAAACATGCGGTGAGGATTGCGGAGGGGTGGTGAGGTTAGTTTGGTAGTTTGGTAGTTTGGTGGTTTGGTAGTTACGGAGTTACGTCGTGAGTGTTGCGTGTTCCGTGTTTACCTGTGTACGTGTGTACGTTTTTACCTGTACTTGTCCCCCCGGAACTTTTACACGGAACGGTTCGTCCTTTGGGCGAGAAATCGCTAAACACCAAGGAGAAGAGAAAATGAAACGAACCCTGTTTGTCATGTTGATCGCCGCGTTTTTGCTGGCCGCCTGCGGAGCCATGGCCTCGCAGCGAGTCCTGTCCGCCAAAGCGCCTGCCTATGGCGACGCGGGTTACTCGCCGGAGCTGCTCCCCCCCGCCATGCCGATGCCCGCCGCCATGCCGACAGAAATGGCTTTCGCCCCCGAATCCAACAAAGCCGGCGGCGGGAACGTGGACGCCGCGGGGCGAGAACGCCTCGTCATCAAGAACGCCGACCTGTCCATCGTGGTCAAGGATCCCGAAGCCGCCATGACCGCCATCACCAACCTGGCCGCGGAACTGGGCGGGTTCGTGGTCTCGTCCAACTTGTACCAGTCCTACGCGTCCAACGGCCTGCCCATCCCCGAAGCCAGCGTTGTCATCCGCGTCCCCGCCGAAAAACTGGATCAGGCGCTCAAAACCATCAAGGCCGACGCGGTCGAAGTCCAGGCTGAGACGCAGAGCGGACAGGATGTCACCAGCCAGTACGTGGACCTCGAGTCGCAACTCAAGAATCTCGAAGCCGCCGAAGCCCAGTTGACCGAGATCATGCGGAAGGCCGAGAAGACCGAGGATGTGCTAAACGTCTTCAACCAACTCACCTCCATCCGCGGGCAGATCGAGTCCATCAAAGGCCAGATGAAATACTTCGAAGAATCCGCCGCGCTCTCGGCCATCTCGGTTCACTTGGTTGCCGAAGAAACCATCAAGCCGATCGAAGTCCTCGGCTGGAAGCCCGAAGGCACGGTGCGCGACGCGATCCAGAACCTGATCTACTTCTGGCAGGATTTTGTGGATTTCCTCATCGTCTTCGTATTGAACTTCCTGCCGAAATTGCTGACCATCGCCGTCGTCTTCGGCCTGCCCATCTGGTTGATCTGGCGCGCCGTGCGTAATGCCAACCGCAGGCGCAAAGCCAAACAGGAAGCGCTGAAGGAAGAAAATAAATAACCGTTGCCTTTCAAACAGTAGGGCGAGATAGTATCTCGCCCTACTTTGCGAATCAGATTCATGACCAGACTCCGACTCTTCATCCTCGTTTTTATTCTGACCGCCTGTAACCTGCCCTTCGCGCCGACTGCCGCGCCGACGGAATCCGCTTCCTCTCCGACCCCCAGCCGGGTCGCGGTTTCGACGCAGATTCCCACCCCCCAGCCCACACCCGAGCCCGGCGCGCCGCTCGGCACGGACGCGAATCCCATCGTGATGGCGCTCATCCCCTCCAGCGAACGCGAGATTTCCGAGTCCGCAAAGGATGTGGCCGCGCAACTCTCCAACCTGACGGGTCTGGCCATCGTCCCGTTTGCGCCCGCCACCTACAGCGAAGTGGTGGAGGCGCTCGGCGCGGGACGCGTCCACATTGCCTGGCTCCCGCCGTTTCCCTACCTGCTGGCGCACGAAAAAAGTCACGCCGATGCGGCGCTCGCCACCACCGTCTTCGGGAAGGATTTGAGCGCGGCGCAATTCCTCGTCAACAAGCAGATGGTGGACGACCGAACCTTCACGGTCTATTTCGACCCCGCGACGGGCGCGAACCTGGCGGAGGCCGCGGCCGCCCTGGGTCAGTTCGCGGGCAAGAAGCCCTGCTGGACCGATCCCTACTCGCCGACGGGTTATGTCGTCCCGCTCGGAATCCTGAACGAGAACGGCATCCAGACGAAGACGGGCGCGTTCGTGCAGGGACATGCCACCGTCGTCAAGTCGTTGTATGCCGATCCCGAGGGGACGTGCCAGTTTGGCGCGACCCTCGCCGACGGTCAGATTTTCATCGCGTCAGGTTACGAGGACGCGGCCGAAAGGGTGGTGGTCGTCTGGGTAACGGAACCCATTGTCCCGTTCGACGGGGTCGCCTACTCGTCCAGCCTGCCCGACGAGATGCGCCTGTCCGTCACGTCCGCGCTGCTGGTCATGATCCAGACCGAGGAGGGCAACGCCGCCCTGCGCGACACCTATCAGATTGACGGGCTGGAACTGGCGGACGACACGTTTTACGACGCCCTGCGCCGCCTGCTGGAGCAATCGGGACTGGCGTTGTCGGAATTAGTAAGGTAGGGCTGTAAACGATCAACTTCCTGAAGGCTCGTCATTGCGAGGAGGATGCTCTTCCCGACGAAGCAATCTCCTCATTGAGCAGGGGATTGCTTCCCGAAGGTCGCAACGACGGGACGATGGCTGGCAAGGGAAATTATTTTACAAGACCGAGCGAAAATTTAAGAGGATTGTCACTTAAAATCACTTGCCACAAGCCCAAAAGCGCGCTATCATCAACCCCATCCATGCAGGGGATTCCCTGCAATTCAAAATCTTCTAGAGGAGAAGAATCAAATGACCAAACGACTTTCTGTTCTGTTCTCCCTGCTCGTGGCCTTGACGCTGGCGCTTTCCGCCTGCGGCCCCGCCGCGACCACAGCGCCGCCGACTGCTGTCCCGCCCACCGCCACCGAGCCGCCGATGCCATCCGTGGGATCCCCCGAACACCCCATCAAGGTGCTCTTCGTCCCGTCTGTGGATGCGAACATCATCACCACCGGCGGTGATGTCATGGCCCAGGCTTTGAACGAAGCCACTGGCCTGACCTTTGAAGTGGTTGTCCCGACTTCCTATGCCGCCACCATCGAAGAAATGTGCGCCTCCCCCACAGATACCATGGCCTTCATCCCCGGCCTAGGTTACGCCATTGCCAGCCAGTTGTGCGGCGTGGATGTTGCCTTCAAGGCCGTTCGCTATGGCTACCCGGTTTACTGGGCTGAGTATATTGTTGCGCGCGATAGCAAATACCAGACCCTGGCCGACCTGGAAGGCGCCACCTGGGGCTACGGTGACCAGGGCTCGACCTCCGGTTACATGGTCCCAACTGTTGAACTGGCCGCCGCTGGCATTACCCCCGGCGAGCAGGTCCAGACTGGCGGTCACAACCAGACTGTCACTGCCGTCTACAATGGCCAAGTTGACTTCGGCACCGTCTTCTACAGCGTCCCGCTGACCCCCGAAGGCAAACCCGTCTTCAGCTATGACGACTACCTGGCCGGCAAGGTCACCCCTGACATGTACGAATTGCCCGCCGATGTCATCCCGAACTGCGCTCCTGACGCCGAAGGCAAGAAGTTGCTCTGCGACGGCTGGCGCGTCCTGGATGCCCGCGCCAATATCCGCACCGAAGCCCCGGATGTAATGCAGAAGGTCCGCATCCTGGCGGTCTCTGCCGCGATCCCGAATGACACGATGGCCTTTGGCCCCGAGTTTCCTGCTGACCTGCGCGCCCAGATCGAAGAAGCGCTTGTTGCCTTCGCTGGGACCGAAGAGTGGAAGAACTCCATCGGCAACAATGACTTCTACGGCTGGACTGGAATTATGCCCGCCACCGACGCCGAATATGACGTGGTCCGCGCCATGGTGGAAGCCACTGGCTACACCATCAAACCGTAAGTCAATCCGCTTTTCGTAAATAATTGGGGCAGGGTCGCCAGGCTTCCCTGCCCCAATTTGCAATTATTCTATAGCGCGGCTCCTCGAAACGTGCCGCAACCGGAGTGCGGAGTCAAAAGTCTCCCGACTTTTGGCCGATGCCCCAAAGTCTGGAGACTTTGGAGTCCGCCCAACTCTGCCCAACTCCGCCCAAAGTCATTTTTCCCAGGACATTTCACATGCTTCAAATAAAAAACCTGACAAAAATTTATGACGGCGGGGTGAAAGCGCTCGATAATGTAAGTTTTGAGGTGCCAGACGGTGAGTTTCTCGCGGTGATCGGCCTGAGCGGATCGGGGAAATCCACGTTGTTGCGTTGCATCAATCGTCTGATCGAACCGACTGAAGGCCAGATCCTCTGGAATGGCGAGGACGTCACAAAAGCCTCGCCGGAGGAAATGCGCCGCATCCGCCGCAAGATCGGCATGGTTTTCCAGCAGTTCAACCTGGTGCATCGTTCCAAGGTGATCACCAACGTGTTGGCCGGCCGGCTGGGATATATCAATCCGGCTTGGAGTTTTCTGAACCGTTTTCCAAAAGCCGATATGGAAAAAGCCATTAAGCAGTTGGAGCGCGTGGGCATTGCCGACAAGGCTAACCAACGCGCGGACGAGCTAAGCGGCGGCCAGCAGCAGCGCGTCGGCATCGCCCGCGCCCTGATGCAGGACCCTGAAATGATCCTGGCCGACGAACCGGTTGCCAGCCTGGACCCAGTCCTTGCGCACAGCATCATGAAACACTTGGAAGACATCAACGATAACGATGGCGTTACGGTGTTATGCAGTTTGCATTTCCTGGATCTTGTCCATCGTTATGCGGATCGGGTCGTTGCTTTGAATGAGGGGAAACTGGTCTTCGAGGGACTGCCTAAAGAGATTGACGACCAGAAATTCAAAGATATCTATGGCCGCGATGCCGAGCGGATAGGGTGAGGATGCCATGAAAAACAACAATAAAAAAGCATCGCTCTGGAAATCCATACAACTTGGCCTGGCAATCCTTGCAGGGCTGCTCGTCTATGCCTATGGATTTCAAATTACCAAGGTGGACCTGGAAGATTTGCGCAGTGAAACGCGGCAGCAAAGCCTGACGCGCGTGATGCGTGCGCTCGCCAAGCCCGAAATTTTTGCATACGACCAGGAACAGGAAATTGTCAACTCCCCGATTTACGTGCCATGCCCGGTGAATGGTGTGCCTTCATTAGCGGAACCAGATAAGACCGGACCTTACCTGGTGATTACCCCGGCCTGCGCGGACGCTGGTGAAACGGTGCAAGTGGAAGGGTTTAACTTCGCCCCCAACACCGCCGGTCCGCTTCGTTTTATTCCTGGAAGCGACCCGGCCAACCCGGTCGCCATTGGGCGCGATAATGTAGTGACCGATGATGCGGGCCGCTTTGTTTTTGAAATGACTCTCCCCGCGCGGCTCAGCGAAGATGCGCAATACATCCGTGCCAGTCTGCGCCACAATGTTGGTACGCCGCACTTTACCAAGACCGCTTATGACACCTGGGGAAAAATCGTCGAGACCGTGTTCATGGCCCTTTTGGCAACCACGTTCGGCACCCTTCTCGCCATCCCGCTTAGCTTCATTGCCGCGCGCAACCTGATGAAACCGGTCAAAAGCCCACTGGCGAGCATTTCCTTGTCTATTTTAGGATGGCCGATTGGCATTGTGCTGGGTTACCTCATCATCAACGGGGTGGGTGGGTTAAGCGCGCCCTTTACGAAAAATATTCCAGTCAACCTGATCTCCCTCATCGTGACTCCCATTTTGGCATGGATGGGGATCCGTTGGGCTTTGCCGCAGGAGGAAATATCCAAACCAGCGACTCCCCTGCGCTTGGCGCGCCTAGTCGTTTTACTCCTGACAATTCTTGTCAGTTTCTTTGGCCTGTTCCAGCTTGCCAGCCTTGCCAAAAACCTGGGGCTGATCGGCGTCTCCAAGTTGGGACCACTTGCCTTCCTTGGTAACTTCCTGTTCCAGGTTGGGGATATCGTGAGCATCATTACTCCCGCGCTGGGAGGCCTGGCGGCTGGCGGCGCGTTGAGCAGTTTCATGGGCCGCCTGGGCCAGCAAACTGCGGAAAAATTATCGCCCGGCGGCGTGAAACTCTTCAACATCGTGTTTTCCACGCTGGCTGGCGCCGTTACGTTTTTGCTACTCGGACAATTAGTGGAGTGGTTGTATCAGATTGGACAACCCTTTTACACCCTGTGGGGACCTGTATTAACCGGCTGTCTGCTGGGCCTTATGCCGGCAATCTTTACCGGTCCCAAAGACACGTTACCCACTGGCATGGTGATCTACTACATCACCCGCACCTTCCTGAACGGCCTGCGCTCCATCGAAGCGCTCGTCATGGCTATCGTGTTCGTGATCGCGGTCGGCATCGGCCCGTTCGCGGGCATGATGGCGCTGGGTCTGCACACCATCGTCAGCCTGGCGAAACTTTACTCGGAACAGGTCGAAAGTATCATGGCCGGTCCGCTCGAAGCCATTCAAGCCACCGGCGCGAATCGTCTGCAAACCATCATCTATGCCGTCATCCCTCAGATCATCCCGCCCTACATTTCCTACACCATGTACCGCTGGGACATCAACGTGCGCATGTCCACCATTATCGGGTTCGTGGGCGGCGGCGGCATCGGCTTCCTGCTTCAGCAGAATATCAACCTGCTCAACTACCGCGCCGCAAGCGCCCAGATGTTTGCCATCGCCATCGTCGTGGCTTCCATGGACTACCTCAGTTCGGTGATGCGCGAAAAAGTGGTCTAACCTGGATTGACTTTCAAAAAACAGGACGAGGAATGATCTTCCTCGTCCTGTTCGTTTAAATAATGGGACAGCAGTCAAACCGCTGTCCCATCCAAACGTAAAACGTACGGCTACTTTGCCGGGGCGACGCGTAATCGCCGCGCCAGCAGGATGACCACGACCAGCGCGATGGCCATCACCGCCAGTCCCGGCGCGCCGACATCGTCAATGAAGCCAGTGTCCGGCAGGAGCGTGGAGGTCGGCAACGAGGTCACCGTCAGTTGGGCCTGCGCGGCCTGGGTCAACGCCGCGGCGACGGTGGCCGTTTGCGGGTCAGCGGGGGCGAGCGTGCCAGTGGACTGCTGGAAGACCGGCGTGTTGGTCGGCTCCAGTGTGGCGGTGGACTGGGGCAGGTTCGTCAACGCCTTGGCCGTCAGCGCCTGGTTCACCTGCAGGTTCTGCGCCACGAGCGTGGACTGTGAAGCATTGCGCGCGGCCGTCTGCCTGGGCAGGAAATACAAGCCATAGGCGGCCAGGCAAACAATGGACAGGAGCACGAACCCGCCCAAAACCGCCGCCACAAGCAGAAAAGTTTTATTGCCCGATTCTTCCGGGGGTGGCGCATCGTCCAGCGTGTTCAGGTTATCATTTTCATCATACATGGGTCACTCTCCTCATTGGTTGCTTCCTGCATTTCGCATTCCGCTTTCTGCATTTCGCATTCTGCTTTCCGAATGAATGATAGCACAATTATCCCACAACTTCCAAATTTACCAGAGGGACGAGAATCTCCTCGCCGCCCTCCATGCGAACATCCGCGGCGGGCGCGCGCAGGCCGCTGGGCAGGGTGGACAGCCCGGGGCGCAGGCGCACGAGCGAGGCGATCATCCCAAAATTCGGCGCGGCGCGCATCCGCACCTGCTGGCCGGGCGCGAAGGTTTCCACATCGTTCGGCTGGGCCGGTTCCACAGAAACCGGCAGGGGGATGATCACTTCCGGGCGCGCGCCGCTGTAACGGTCCGGCATCTCGGCGTTGACCGTGGTTTCGCGTTTGGCGTTGGTGGTCAGCAGGCGATAGGCGGCGGAGTTCATCGGCAGTTTGCCGAAACCGTCCGTCACCAAAATGGGATAGCGCATTTGCAGGGCCAGCGGGAGCAGGGCGGGGTGCAGGCTCGAAAGGATCAATCCGCGCACCGGCAATTCGGCGGCGGCGCGCAGGATGTCCGCATCGCGCGCCATGCCCGCCAAAATGACCGAGCCGCGCAGGCTCACGTCCAGCCGCCCGGCTTCAAGCGCCGAATCGGGTTTCTCCATCAGGTTAACCATCATACCGGTTTCGATGCGCCCATTGCCCCACATCCCCTGGATCAGCGCGCCGGCGGTTTGGATGACGACGCCCCGCTCCGGGACGATTTGCATGACCAGCCCGGGCAGGCCGGCGCGCAGTTCGACGTTCGTCTCGCCGACCTCGATCAGGACGCGCCCGCCGCCCACCACAACCACGCGTCCCTCGCGCGGCGTGCGCGCCTCCCGCGGAAACAGCCCGCCTCCGCTGGCGACGAGCGTATTGGCGGCCAGTTCGTCGCCCACTTTGCAACGGATCAGGCGGTCGGCCGCGAGGCTGGAAACGCCCAGGTTGCGCGCCACATCCAGCAGGACATGCTCGCGCGACCAGCGGGCCTCGGCCACCACTTCGCTCGCGGAGACGCGCTGGTTGAGCCGCACGTTGACGACGCCCGGCACGGGCAGGAGGCGTTCGCGCAGGATGGTGGTCAGGCCGAGAATGTGTGTGACCGGCGCAAGCATCGTCTAGCCTCCCAGCGTCCAGAGCCATTTTTTGAAGAGTTCGCGGCGGCGCACCGCGTCGGACGGTAATTGCAGCGGACGGCCGCGCGCATCAATCACCACGCCCAGCGCGCCGCCGTCCACCGTGATGGTCTGCGCGCGCCCGGGGCCGAAGCCCACATCCGCGCGATGCAGGGGTTGCAGCGACAGGCGCGCCGTCTGCCCGAGCGCCAGCGGCAGGGCTTCAAGCGAACCCTGTTTGACTTCGAGGCGCGCTTCGTTCCTGTCCGCATAGAGCAGGCGAGCCTGCAACACCGGCGTCCCGTAGGACGCGGCGCTGGTCACGGAAAGGGTTGTGCCAAGATTGTGGAACGCGCCGGATTCGAGCGCCTGCACCGCCAGGAGATGATTCATCTCAGCGGCCACGCCCAACAGGGGAAGCAGGCCGGCGCGGTCCAGCATGAACTGCGTCCGGCCTATGGGCTGGATGGCGTCCAGCAACAGGAGCAGGTTCTGGCCGGGGGTTGCCCCGTCGGTCAACGCGGCGCCGCTGGCAAAAATAAGGTCAAAGGACTGCAGCAGGTCCGGGCGCAGGGAGCGCATGCCGATGGGGAAATCCTTTTGCGCGGCGCGCATGGCCAGGCACAAAGCCTGGCGCGTCACCGCCTGGGCGATGACACGGTCTTCGGGCGTGGCGGGCAAAATGGATGGATGGTAGGATTTCTGATAGAGATAATCGCGCACCGCGTTCTGGTGAATATCCAGCGAAAGCCAGCGCGTAAAATCTTCGAGCGCAACGGTTTGCAGGAGCGCCGCCAGGTTTTCGCCCAACCCGAATTGCGGATACGTGCGCAGGCTGAATTGCCCGCCCATTCCCACCGCAACCGAAGCGGCCGAGGCCCCCAAGTCCACGCCCAGCACGCCGCCGGGCGCGCCCGAACCCATGAAGCGGATCATGCGCCCGGCCGCGTAGGAGGTGGGTAGGAGGTGCCCGTTCGACCAGGCCGCCAGTTCGTCCACGCCGCGCGCCTGTCCCTTGCGGATGCCCGTGAACACCTGCGCCAGTTCGTTCATGGCCGGGTCGAGGTCTTCGGTTTCGAGCGAGGGGCGCACGTTCGGGCTGATGCGCAGGGCGGGGGTCAGTTCCGCCATCAGTTTCTTTACATCCTCCGACAGGCTGTTATTACCGGCAAACAACACGGCGGGACGTTTTTCGGACGGGATCAAATAACAGGCCAGGCCGACCGTATCGAGCATTTTCTGGAGGGAGCGCGACGCGCCGCCGTCCGTTCCGCCGGCCAGCAGGATCAAGTCCGGGCGGGCGCGCAGGAGACTGTCAATCTGCTCCTCGGGGCGGCGATGGTCCGCCAGGCTGAGTCGTTCGACGATGCGGCAGTAAGTCGTCTCCGCGAGACGGCGGGCGGATTCCATCGAAACGTCCGTGAGCAGGCCGACGATGGCGGTACGGATGGCCGGCCCGGCGGAAAGCGTGGCCGCGAACGAATCCACGCCCGAACCGTCGGGCTGGGTCGGGACGATCAGGCTGCGTTCCGCGTCGAGGAAAATCCGGCCCGTGACGGCCTGGACGCCTTCGATGGCCTCCCGCACCCCCAGGCCGATATCCTTGAACGGGGCCTCGGCTGTGCTGGACGCCTGTCCGATGGACACAAAGCGATAGACGCCTTCGACCACGTCGAAAAGCACGGCGCGCGTGGTCGTCGCGCCGACGTCCACGGCCAAAAGGGAATTGCCTTCAACCAGCGATGTTGGCATATGTCAGGAACCAAAGAGCGTAAACAAAGTGAGCAGGGAATGGATGCGCTCGATCAGGGCCGCGAGCGCGGCGGCGTACACGCCCGCGAACAACACGCCGAGGGTGAGCGCCACGAAAAACTTTCCGACCCAGGCAAACGCCTCGATCAGTCCATTGCGTTTTACGGAGCCGTCGTCCTTGCGGCGCGCCCCGAAATGGAAATAAGCCAGCGTGCCGACCGCGCCGGCCAGCATCACCGCGCCGTTGAACAGCGACGGCAGCGGGTTGATGCCGCGCTGGGACAGGCCGATCACGTCGAACGGTTCGGCGGCCGCGCCCACCTGCGGGAAGATCGTCCCCAGCACAGCGCCGCCAATCGCCACCGCCGCGCCCGCGCCGACGAGATACCCCATCGCCGGTCCGCCCAGCCAACTGAGACGCGGCGACATTTTCATCAACAGCAACGCGCCCAGGATGAGCGGGACGATCAGCAGGCCGCGTTCCAACATCGGCGCGGTAGCCAGCGGAATGAGCAGGTACGGCAATATGACCTGGTAGAGCGCCACCACGGCGACAACTCCCGCGGACACGCCCACAAAAATATGGACGGCAAAACGGAACAAGGCGTTATCGCCGATGAGATAACTCAACACCATCAGGGTCAGCAGGAAACCAACGATTCCGGAAATCAGGGCGGGCGTCATCATCTCAGGCCTCGTCCAGTCCCTGGCGGCGGGCGCGCGCCCCGGCGAGAAAATTCCACAGGCCGCCGAAGACGATCAGCAGGGTTGCGAACAGGGTGGCAAAGTTATACGCGTCCCAATAGCGGCGCACGGGACTGCCCAGCCCGCTGGAACTTTCGAACGCCGCGCCGCCGCGCAATCCGCTTACCAGCCCGTTGACCTGCCCCGAGAGCAGGTACGGCTGGATCATCGGCGCGGCCTGCGCGCTGGAAACCACCAGCAATGGCAGGCCCGCGCGGGCGGCGCCGGTCTGCTCCACCCAGGCGCGCGCCGTCTCGGCCTGGTCGGTAAGCAGGATGACCGCCGCGTAATCGGAGAAACGGTTCACATCCTGCGCGGCGGCTAAAACCCACAGGGATGATGGCATGGCCGCGCGCGGGTTTTCTGCAAAGGAAAGGATGCCCGCGGTCCCGCCGGGCAAGTAGCCCAGGTTGACGTAATCCTCCCCGCCCCGGTAATTGTGCCGCGACTGGGTGGCGGCCATAAATCGTTCCGCCAGCGCCGCGCCGGTGGGAGAGGTGGAAAGGATGGTCACGCGCGGGCGGCGCAGACCCAGCACGCGGTCCACGAAGGGCGCGGCGGCGGCCTCCATTTCACCGGCCAGCGCGGGTTCATAGTCAAAAATCATCAAAACCGGCGCGCCTTCGGCCAGGAGGTCAATCACCGGCAACAGCATGTTGCTTTCTTCCGGGAGCGCGGCGGGCAAAGGCACGCTTTGCGACCCGCCCAGCAGGGTAAACGTCACCAGCAGAATCAGCATGGCAGAAATGATCCAACGCAGGACGCGCTGGGAAACCAGCCTCCCGCCGCCGCGCAGGGGTTTGGCTTGCGTTTCGGCGGCCAGCATTTGTTCGAGCAGGGCCGCGCTGGATTGCTGGGCTTCGCTGGATTGCAAGCGGATGGCCTGGACTTTGGGCTTGCCGGGTTGGATCAGTCCGCCGGCCGTCGGCAAAACGCCGCGCAGTCCGGCGAGCGGGCCGTTTTCCTCCAGCGGTCCCTCGGCGGATGGGACGGTGAACGACGGCCCAAGCAGGACGCTTTCCACCGGGCGCATGGCCTGCACCCAGGAGGGCAGGTCAGCCGGGGCAATCGCCTCCTGCGTCCCAGCCGAGGCGGACTTCTGGTCGGTCGGCGCGATGTTCGACAGCCAGTCGGGCATTTCGATGGAGAACAGTTCATTCTCCTGGCTACTGTCCGCAGGCTCCGCGCCGGGTACGAAGGCCGGGGCGCGCGGGACCTCGGGGGCGGGTTCCGCCAACCGGGCCGATTCGTTCGCTGGCGGTTCCCGCATCCAACCCGGCGCGTCCCCTTTTGATTCGGCGGGCGGTTCAGCGGCAGGCTTCATCCATTCGGGCAGGTCTATATCCTCGCCAAAAGATTCGCCGGATTCCGCCGGCGCAGGCAAATCCTCGCCGCGCGGCAGGCTCGAAAGCCAGTCGCCGACAGAATCACCGGACTCTGCCGCGGGCTGATCGGTGGGCGCGGCGGCTTCGGAGCTAACCTTGTCCAGCCAACCGGTCAACTCGCCAGTGGACGGCGACTGGAACGTGCCGCCAGCAAACGGGGAAACGGGAGGTTTCTCCTGCGGCGCGGCGCTTTGACCAGCCAGCCAGTCGGACGGTTCCCGCTCGTCTTTTTCTGCGGCAGGTTCATCCCCCGCGCCGCGCATCCACGGGAGCATGGCATCGCCGCTTAAGCGGAGCAATCCTGCGGATTCCGGCGCGGACGGGATGGGAAGCGTTGCCATGCCGCCCATTTCCTCTGAGCGAAGCAATCCTGCGGATTTGGTCTCATCGCCCCAGTGGATTTCCTGGCGACGCGGGAAGGTCTGCTCCGGCTTTTCGGGTTTGGCCGGCCGCTCTGCGGGCGTGGGCGCCGCGCCGCGCATCCACTCGGGAATATCGTCATCCTGTTCTTCGCGCGAGGCGGATTCCAACCCGGCCAGCAAGTCGGGGACTTCCTCTTTTTGGGGCGCGAGGTGTTCCACCGCGGCTTGGGCTTGCTCGGCGGCACGCGCCGCGTCCGCGTCCACGCGGCGCGCGTTTGCGCGCGCGTCCTTCAGCCAGTCGGGCAGGACAGGTTCCAGTTCGGCGGTGGTTTTTTTTGTCGGCAACTCGCCCGGGCGAATGGGCTGGCTGTCTTCCGGGGCGCGCAACGGTTGGCGGCAGAAAGAACACACATTCTGGCCGGGAGGGTTGGGCATTCCGCAATGAGAGCAAAGCAGGTCGGCCA
>Ga0210051_1003838_pt1 | contig 14831 bp, 15 predicted proteins | sample CryGey092014_all_FD_185464 | JGI IMG/M metagenome (GOLD analysis project Ga0210051, IMG submission 185464) | Groundwater microbial communities from aquifer - Crystal Geyser CG23_combo_of_CG06-09_8/20/14_all (SPAdes) (version 2) | ecosystem: Environmental > Aquatic > Deep subsurface > Groundwater...
GTGAATAGGAAAAACTGGTGAACCGGTGAATAGTGAATCGGTGAATAGGATGTGGGTAGAGAAAGCGGGTAACGGCGAGTAGCGAATGGCGATTAATTGTCATTCTGAGCGATAGCGAAGAATCTCGGGTGCACTACGAATGATTGTCACCTATGAGCGTCTAGGCGTAGCTAAACTACGGTAAGAAGATGGTTTTCCTCTGAACCCACATGCTAACTCTCATCCCATCCACCCATTCACCTCGCAATCAGCGTGAGCGAAAAGGGCTAATGTGGTATCATCATGTATCGAAGATTCACATCGCACAATATAAGGCATGATCAAATCTTAACGAGGTGTTATAGCATGCATTGGTTTAGGCGCCAGAAACCGGAGGACTACGAAGAAATAGAAGCCGCCGAAGAAGAAAAAGCAGAAGAAGCGACCGAGGAGGACGCCGAAGAGAATATCGAGGATATATTTGAGGAAACCGGGGAAGAGCAAAAGGTATCCTGGTTAGCCCGGCTTAAAAGCGGTCTCTCGAAAAGCCGCGAGAATATCGTCGGGCAAATCAGCGGATTGCTGTCGCGCAGCGGCAGCATTGATGAAGAGCTTTGGGATGACATAGAGGCGATACTTATCCAGGCGGACATCGGTATGCAATCCACTATGCACATTATCGATAACCTGCGCGATAGGGTCGACCGCGATCGGATAAAAGACCCCAACCTGATACTAGACCTCCTTAAGGATGAGCTTGTTTACATCCTGCAACAGAACGCCCCGCAAACCGAACACGACCACGCCGATCGCATAATTTACCTAATCGTCGGCGTCAACGGTACCGGCAAAACCACGACTATCGCCAAGCTTGCCAGGAGTTTTACAAAGTCCGGTAAGTCGGTGCTTCTCGGTGCCGCAGACACCTTTAGGGCCGCTGCGGTCGAGCAGCTCGACATATGGGCTAAACGTCTGAAAGTAGATATAGTAAAGCACGAGCGCGGCGCCGACCCGGCCGCCGTCGTCTACGATGCAATTCACGCGGCCAGCGCCAGGCGAACCGAGATTCTTTTAATCGATACCGCAGGCAGGCTCCACACCTACGTCAACTTAATGGAAGAGCTGAAAAAGATCAAGCGCATAGCCGAGCGCGAAAAAGGAGACGCCGAGCTTGAGACACTGCTGGTAATTGACGCAACCACCGGCCAAAACGGTATCGCTCAGGCCCGTCTCTTCGATGAGGCCCTTAAGATCGACGGCATCGTCCTGACAAAACTCGACGGCACAGCCAAAGGCGGTATCATCCTGGCTATCCAAGAGGAATTAAATATCCCCGTCCGCTATGTCGGTGTAGGCGAGGGTATGGACGACCTCCAGCAGTTTAAACCCGATGAGTTCGTCAAAGCCCTTGTCGGAGAATAACTACTATCCCACCGCCTAAACAATTAAAGAAAGCAGAGTTCAGTCCGATAATTACCATTAACGATGCTACCGCACTTAAAACCACATTAAGCGGTAGCATCAGTAATTAACAGTAATTATTAAAGCATTACTTGGAGGACCGGACATGAAACTTGGCTTTCTTTTTGCGCTTGGGATGATAATTATCTTAAGCATTGCGATTCGCAAGCGGCGCGACCAAATCCCCGGTGCGCAAAAACTCAACCAGCACCAGATAAAAGCACAGGAATTCGTCACGCACGGTGATTTCCACCAGGCAAAAGACGAGATAGAACAATCCGTCCAAAACGACCCCGAGAACGGGTTAAACTACTACGCGCTCGGCGTCATTCACTATAACCTCAAGCAGTTCAATAAGGCCTTAAAGAACCTTAAACAAGCCATCTTTATCGATAGGGACAATTGGGATGGGTGGTTTTTAATCGGCCGTATTTACCTTGAGCGCTATGACTACGACAAGGCCACAAAATACTTTAATAAGGCGATTCAACTTAACCCGGCGATGTCAAAAGCCCGCTTCGGTTTAGCGTCGATACTATTCGATCGCGGCCAGCTTAAGGAAGCGTCCGACCAGTATAACAGCATCATCGAGTTCGACCCGATGAACGCAAACGCGCACTACAATCTCGGCTCTTGCTTCCTCGAGCAGGAGATGTTTAAAGAAGCGATAAAAGAGCACGAGCTGGCAGCCGGGCTCGATCACGACAACGCGTACGCCCATTATTGGGTCGGGTACTCATACATCCAGCTTAACGATCGCAAGCGGGCGGCCGAGGCATTCGCAAAGTCGCTCGAGCGCGGCTACGACGGCGCAGCCGATGCGCTTAAAGATTTAATTTAGGACATTATTCTAAGAAATTATTTTTACGATACGGTTTCATCAGTTAGATAGACGCTCACATCCCAAGAAACGGTGGTCGCCCGACCGCCGTTTCTTTTTGCTCTATACGCCCATCCCAAACCCATCCCAAATTGCGCTATAATCACCTCATACTCATACCAGGAAATATTATTTCTAAAATATCGCGGTGAATGGCTTGTTTCTTCGAATTATCATAGACGCCTATAAACTCTTCGATCGCCGCTGGCTAATGATTATTGCCGCAGGCATCCTATCGGTCGGTATCGCCGATATTATCAGCCTCGTCTCGGCAGCATTACTGCATCTTCCTACGGTGGCCATGATGGGACCGGATGGAAAGCCCTTTAGTTTTAACTACAGCGTGTTTATCGACCTGCTCGTATTCTTCGTCGCCAACGTCTGGCTTGAGGGCTTTGTAGCGCTCATCGCTCTATCCGAAATAGGAGGCTGGACGGCTAAGTTCTTTGAAATGGCGTACAAAACAACAAGTATTTATCCAAGGGTTCTGGCCGCAAACTTCGTAGCGCAATTGATCATGTACGGAAGCCTGGTCCTGGCGTACGCGGCCCTGTCCCTTAACTTTATCGGTTTTCTCTTCGTAATCCCGGCGTTTCTCTTTGCGGTATGGTTCTCGCTTGTTTCGCCGGTCATCGTTGTCGACAGAACACGCCGCATCCGCGACGTCCTGCTTCGCAGCAGGTACTTGGTGCACGGTTACTTCTTTACGGTACTGCTCACCATGTTTATCGGGCTTGTCCCACCGCTTGTAACGCCCGACATTCAGAGCGGCAACCTCTTTTTCTGGCCCGCGATGACCTTCATCCATATTGCGACATCCATCATAGTATCGCTCGTCACGGTCGCCACATACCTAAACTTGAGGGCTGCAAAGGGAGCAAGCCCGAGCCCGGTTATCGAAGAACTGACAGATGCGCCTCCTGAGGATACGGCCGAGGAACCCGTCGATTCCAACAGCTAGCAGCGCTAGACCTGCTTAATTTGCCCGCAAACTGCGGCCTGGCGCAGCTTGACAGTATAGATTACCTGGTATAATATTTACAAGGCTGGGAATATATTCCCAGTCAAATTTTATTATGTAAAAAGTAGTGAAGAATAGTGTTCGATAACCTGTCAAGCAGGCTACAAGATATATTTAGCAAATTAAAATCACGCGGTAAGCTTACCGAGAAAGACGTCGACGTCGCCATGCGCGAGGTCCGCCTTGCATTGCTGGAAGCCGACGTCAACTACAAAGTGGTCAAAGACTTTATCGCTAAAGTCAAAGAGCGCTCCATCGGTGTCGAGGTGCTTGAGAGCCTGACCCCGGCGCAGCAGGTTATCAAGATCGTCAACGAAGAGCTCACCGCGCTTATGGGCTCTACTGAGAGCAAGCTCAGCTTTGCCCCCAGGCCGCCGACAGTAATCATGCTGGTGGGCCTGCAGGGCTCGGGTAAAACGACGACTGCGGCAAAACTAGCGCACCACCTGAGGTCGACCGGTAGAAGGCCGTTTCTTATCGGTGCCGATGTGTATCGCCCGGCCGCTATCGACCAGTTAAAGACCTTAGCAGACGAGAATAATATCCCGTTCTACAGCGACGATCCAAAGACGCCGCCGCTCACGATTGCACGCGCCGGCATTAAGGCCGGCAACCAGAACGGGTCGGACATAGTTATAATAGATACCGCGGGCCGCCTGCATATCGATGAACAGATGATGCACGAACTCGAGGAGATCAAGGCCGAACTTAAGCCCCATCAGATTCTGCTCGTTGTGGATGCCATGACCGGCCAGGATGCCGTTAACGTAGCGCAATCGTTCCGCGAGAAGCTCGATTTCGACGGTATCGTTATGACCAAGCTCGACGGCGATGCGCGCGGTGGCGCCGCCCTCTCCGTCAAAGCGGTAACCGGAAAGCCGATCAAACTCGTCAGCGTCGGCGAGAAAATGGACAGCCTCGAGCCGTTCCATCCAGACCGCATGGCCTCCCGAATCCTTGGTATGGGCGATATCCTTACCCTCATCGAAAGGGCACAGGCCACGGTCGATGAGAAAAAGGCCCGCGAGATGGAAGAGAAGCTGCGCAAGGCCGAATTCACGTTCGAGGACTTCCTCGGGCAGATGGAGCAGATGCAGCAGATGGGCCCGATCAACCAGCTTATCAAGATGATCCCTGGTATGGGAAAGCTGCCGAAGGATATCCAGGTAAGCGATAAAGATATGGCCAGGATAAAGGCGATCATCCAGTCGATGACAAGCGACGAGCGCCGCAACCCTAACCTTATCAATGGAAGCCGGCGCGAGCGCATCGCAAGGGGAAGCGGTACCGATACGCATGAGGTAAACCAGTTGCTTAAGCAGTTCAACCAAACAAAGAAAATGCTTAAGCAGTTTGGGAGCATGCAGGGCAAAATGAAAATGCCCAAAGGCGGCTTCGGCGGCGGGTTCCCGTTCTTTGGATAAGATAGACCGGTTGGGTAATACGAGCAGCTGAACCTGCTTTTACCAGGTTTAAAGATAGTTGTTTATGGCAATAGCAAAGGAGGTGACAATTTGGCGGTAAAAATTCGTCTTTCTCGTGTAGGTGGCAAGAAAAATCCTCATTACAGGGTTGTAGTAGCAGATTCAAGGGCGCCGAGGGATGGCAGGTTCATCGAGATCATAGGTAGATATAATCCTCAGACCGACCCTTCGACTATCGAAATCGATAACGAAAAGGCCTCTGCGTGGTTAAAAAATGGTGCGCAGCCGACCGAGCAGGTTAAAAATTTACTAAAAATCGCTGGTGTTCTTGGGTAGATAAGTAGTAGCATGCAGGGGGTATCCTAGTGAAAGAGCTGTTAGAGCTGCTGGCTAAAGCTGTTGTGGACGAGCCGGACAAAGTGAACGTTACTGTCGTTGAAGGCGAGAAATCAATTATCTTGCAGTTGCATGTTGCGCCCGATGACATCGGCAAAGTAATTGGCAAGCAGGGTCGGATTGCCAAGGCAATACGAACGATAGTCAAGTCGTCCGCTATCAAAGAGGGCAAGAAGGCTATCGTCGAGATCATCGATTAGATTATTTGATTAAGATCAATTGATTAAGATCATTGAGTTGATAGATACGGAGTTTGCCGAATGCAACCAAAGTACCTGGTTGTTGCTCATATAACTCGTCCCCGCGGATTAGGGGGCGAGGTTGATGCGTTGAGCTTGACCGATTTTCCCGAACGATTCATAGAGGGCTTGGTCTTGTATCCAAGCCCGCCGGTGCCCGGCATTCAAAGCCTGGTAATCGAAACAATTGAGCACAAACCAAAAGGCCTACAATTCAAATTCAAAGGTATCGACAGCAGGGAACAAGCCGAGAAAATATCCGGCAGAGACCTTGTGGTCCCCGTTGAAGAAGCAGCCGCACTACCCGAAGGCGAGTTCTGGGTGCACGACATCGTCGGCATGGAAGTCTACACCACCACCGGCGACCACCTCGGACACGTAACCGAAGTCCTCCGCACCGGAAGCAACGACGTCTATATCGTGGAGAACTCCAAAGAATACCTGATTCCCGCGATAAAAGAAGTCATCAAAACTATATCGGTCCCAGACCGCAAGATAACCATCGAGCCGATTCCGGGATTACTGGAATAAGGCTCTTTTGCTGTTGAGAAATTAGCTATTTGATAGTATCATTTTGGAAGACAAAATAATTTGGGGATATGGCTCAGCTGGGAGAGCGCTGCGTTCGCAATGCAGAGGTCGGGGGTTCGAGTCCCCCTATCTCCACAAGACTTGAGTATTAGTCGTTTTGGGCCATTTGGATATCATTTCAAATGGCTCTTTTAGCTGGTGGGAGACTATTTCACGGTTAGCCAAGACCAGGTTCGAAGATACTATCGTGAGCAGTTCCTTCTTCTCTTGAGCAGATCCGGCTATAAAGTCCTGACGTGCAGAATTGGCTTGGTTTAGCAGCCGCTCGATGAGTTCGAAGGTTTGTGTTTTGTTTTGAGCTAGATGCTTCATTTGATGCTCAAGGGATATGCTTTCTTGTAAGTATTCGCCGGATAGCTCTTCGTAAAGGTCATCTCGAACTTTGCCGGAAAGATATTTCTTGAGCAGCTCTTTCTCGTCGCTCTTTATCTTTTTCAATCTGCTTTCAATGTTGGTTTTGATTGTCTCTATGCGAGCGAGCTCTTGTCCCTCGGTTTCTTTTACTGCCTCGATGATTATCTCCATCATCTCTTGATCTAGTTCCAGCCCTTCAAGAATAATGGCGATCTCATTTTCCAGGGCTTCTTCTCTAATGTAAGGCTGAGAGCAATTTCCTTTGGATTTAGTGCAGCGATAATAGGTATGGCCCTTCTGGATCTCGGCGGTGATGGAGCAACCACACTCAGAACACGTCAAGAAGCCTCTGAGGGCGAATTCTCGGGCGACCGTGTTCTTGTTTAAGCTCTTGGCCTTGAACATGGTTTGAACCGCGTCAAAGAGAGCTTTGGTTACAATGGGCTTGTGTTTTCCTGGGTGGAGTTTGCCCTTGTAGAGCATAGCGCCATAGTAGAAGGGGTTTTTAAGGATCGTCTCAATGCCGTTGGGCCAGATGCGATTGTTATTTTTGTTCCGAAAGCCTTGCTCAAATAGTTTGCTCGCGATGGTTCTCATTGAATAGCTGCCGGTAGAGTAGAGCTCAAAGATCTGCTTTACATAGAAACAGCGCGCTTCATCGACCTCGATTGTTCTAGTGTTTCTATCGTTTCTGTAACCAACAGGGGCCTCAAGGGGCCAGTAGCCTTGTTTGACCTTCTCCAACAAGCCTCTTTTGATATCTAGGGCCTGGTTTTCGACTTGAAAGCTCGCAAAGCTAATCATCATATCAAGAAGGAGCATCCCTTGAGGTGAGGTGTCGATTCTTCCGCCCTCGCTAAATATTAGCACCACGCCGAGCTTTGTAATCAATTCCTTTATGGCGAGGAGATCTCCGTGATTTCTAGAGAGCCTGTCGGGTTTGTAGCAGAAGATCGTGCCGATATCGTTTTCCTTGATGAAGGCGACCATGTCATTGAACTTCTTGCGCCCCTCTTTTCTGGCCGAGGCAGACTCGACAAATTCGGCGGCGACTTTGTGCTTATGCTGAATTGCCAGGGCTCGCAGTGCCTTAACTTGTGAGGGGATGGAGAAGCCCTCTTGTTCCTGCTCTATGGATGAGACTCTGGCGTAGATGACTGCTTGTTTCATGAAAGTATCCTTTGCTAGAATGGAACATCTTCTTCCTGTTTATCTATCTTACCCTGCACGATAGTTATGAAGTCAACCCCTCGGCCAGCAAGGTATTTCTGATACTGTATGCCAAAGCGAAGAAGCGCATTTCTTATATCGTAATCACCATAGAGCGCCGCAAGACTTGTTAGATAGCCCCCACCAGCACGAACAAGACGAACCTCTTCTGCCTTTCTCTTACTATAACGCACTTTCTTACAGGCATTTTTTCGAAAACTTACACTGTTTTTTAAGTGTTGCCATCTAGGATCGAGAGGACGCCTGCTTTTTTGCTTATTCGAGGATGCTTGTTTGAGTTCAAGCCATTCCATGGCGTATCGCCAAATACCACCTAGATTCTTAAGAGCATCATCTATGCTCAACACCATAAGAGACTTAAGAGCATCTCGCCGTAGCTGGACCTCTAGTCTCCATACAGGTATTTGGTCGTCAAATTCATTACTTATCTGCCATACTTCATTCATCCAGCTTTTGTTGCTTACCTTTAATTCCTCTGTTTTGTTATAAATTCTAACAAGCATATTCTTCTCGCCAAAGCGATAATAGTTTGGTATATCTCCCTCGAAATAGACACCACGTTTTTTAGCTCTACAAGAAAAATTATGAAAATCTTCCAAGTTTGGCTCCCACCCTTGAAAATCAACACATATATCAAGCCGCTTGAGACGTAGATATGGATCAAATTCTATCTCCGGCTCCTCTCTGATGCTTTTCGCAAAGTCAAGGATGATCCTGGCGGCATGCTCAGCCCCTACTTCATGAAGATAGATACTTCTAATTCTGACAGCAACCGCTGGGATCATCTTTGAGGGCGATATCTTTATATCAAAATCTTTATTGTTTAGAAGATATAAATACATTCCAGCGCCATGAGCCGGCACTAAGAATCTGTGACCTCCTAAGACCAGCTCGGCTTTTTCACCAGCATCTTTTGCGGCTCTTTTTGCATCTGCAACTCTTGAAATAACTTCTAATCTTACGTTTATTCGAATAGATAGCTCTATGGTATCAATGGCAGATGAGATAATTTTAAGCATCTCTACCTGCTTTATTATTAGAGTTATCTTGCATGTATGCACTTTTGGGGTACTGTGGTACTAGGTCTGTACCCCCGCCCAGACGCCACTTATCCGCCACTTTAGCACAGCTATCGCTGTGCTCCTGGGTGGGTCTTCTTCCGGAATGTATTGGTAAGGGGTTTGAGCCAAAGCACGAGTTTGAGCATTAGCGCGGACCTTCACCAGGAGGCGACCATAGGAGGAAAGGGCAACAAGGAGGGCTTCAGTCTCGGCGTCGCTGAAAGGGCGACCCTCGCGGCTTTCGAAGTATGCTCTTGTTTTTGAGATGAGCCCTTGACTAAACTGCAATGAAAGATCCTCCTGCTAAATTCAGGAGGATTATGGCATGCGCTTCTTCTTACAAGGTGACAATTTTAGTCTTGAAAATGTCACTTAAGGCTATCTAGCTGCTTTTTCACACGTTCTCGATTTTTTCTTACTAAATTTTCTTTTCTTGAGAGCTCACTGTCAAAGTCTTTTCTGTCAGGGTTGAGGTTGTAGAGCTTGAGCGCGATCTCTTTGTCTGTTAAGCCCATATTGTGGTAAGCAAGACAGGCCGCTGCTATTCTGCTGTTCGTCGTTCTAAATACAGCAGGGAACTTCTTTCGGATATCTTGTTTGAAGTTTTCGACGATCTCATCCTGAAGCGTCAGCGGACCGGCAATTGCTATCACGTAGTTGGGCAGCGCATTATATATGCCACCAGTAAAGGTGGAGGGCAACATCGGCAGCTTGTCTGTGACTACGAATTCAGCGAGTTCATCGGCGCCGATGTCACCGAGCATTGAGCTCAAACCGAATGTCTCTAGGGCTTCTTTTACGGTCATGTCGCCGAGCATGTTTTCCATGCCCTGTTTTAAGCCTTCTGCTATTGTCGGCCATAGCATTTCCCATACATCTTTCGCCTTTTCGTCCTTTGCTGCTGAAAGGATCCTTGCCAGCTCTCTTGAACCCTTGCTTACATCCTCGTCTTCGATATATGAGTTGGCAAAGGATGCGGTGATCTCTTCTTCTATTGCTTGGAGCTTGCCATTTGCAGCGAGCTCGTCCTTGTAGCTTGGATTCCACTCGTTCTCTAGCGGGTTGATCCGGTATTTTTCACGCAGCTCGCCGACAAGTTTGATCAGCTCTTTGTTTGCGAGCATGAGTGTTCCGAGGGTGAGGAGGTGGTTTAGTTGTTTTTTGGTTGGTTTCAAATCTTTAGCCATACGTCTATAATACAACTAAGCCAGAAATCCTGTTTAGTAATACTATGGAAATCCGTATTGAACATCACTATTGTCATATAAACTAGGATCAGAAGCACAAAGCCTTGCGCTAGGGTGAACTTATGTGCCTCTTTCATGTTGAGATGATGCGCATATCCAGCCCCAGCCTGGTTCATGATCATATTTAGCTACTTGCTTGTATGCGTAACAACAAGACAAATATGGGCTAATGTTCATCTATGAGGGGAACATAATTATGGAGATTATTAAGACATTATTTAAATCTGAGGTGATAGCTTATTTGTCTATTATCTCGGGCGCAATTTTAACAGCCTCGATTATATCATGGTTTCAAAACAAACCATTTCGAGGCATCGGTATTATTGATCTTATTTTTGGCAGCCATGAGCCAAAGCGAAAAGTTCAAGCAGGGGTTTTCATTTTTGGAGTTCCCTACACGGTCGGAATCCTTCTCGGGCTCCTCAATGCCCCGCTCCTTATGACGGGCTTTATGGTCTCTCTCGGTGCTTTTTCAGCAGGCTCTATGCTGTTTTTTAATCCATTGTTTCTAGCTCCGCCTTTTAGGCAACGCCTATTCCAAATTCGGCTTATTTATGCAATCTTCACACTGCTTTATGGCGCACTAGCTGCGATGGGCAATTTTGCTACAAGCTATTCGTCCATACTAGTAGATGATCAACCGCTTCTTTATGAAATATTTATTTTCGTAACCACATCAGTCGTATCCGCCTGTGTTATATTTATATTCCAAAACATAGGTCGCAGAGAATATCGAGGCGCGATTAAAGAAGGCTCTAAAGCGTCCAATACAATCACGCTAGACGACTATCTGTCAAACATAGTCGCTATCGAAGTCAAGCAAGCCTCTAAAGATGCTGTCTTGCGTGCTCTGGATGAGATTGACAGCACGCATGATCGCGATGGTTTTAGGGCTTCTGTAACCGAAGAACTAAACAGGCAATCCCAACAAATTGCGAGCCTTGCAGACTTGGCTTTGCGGCAAATTGAGAAGCGAGCAACCAACCTATCAACCGCAGATAGGGAGCTCAATCCAAACGCTCGGATTCCGATTCGAGAGCTTTATTCCGCTATTGATTCACTCGGCACCGATTACGGTTATCCAATGCCTATTTATGATGATAAGGAGTTGACTAACCACGACTTCAATGATGAACAGAAATATATTAAGCACTCTTTCCCAGGATACTTTAGCTAATATCGTAGACCCTTTGAGTATAGAGTTTCTTCGAAGAGAGCCCAGCAATAAACGTAGCTCTCAAATAAAAGATGCGGCATGTAGCGCCGGTATTCCTTATGAACTATTGTTGGGCATTTATCTAATAGAGGTCGCTTGCAGACCGTCTTGGTTTCGCGCTATTGAAAACACCGCGCTGTTTATTCTCGCGCCTCTGAGCTTTCTTTTCAAAGTACCATTACCGAATTATACCGTTGGTAAATTCCAGATGGGCATTGCCGCAGCATTAAAACGAGCTGGCTACGATCAACCTGACCGAAGATCGATCTTAATACTTAACAATACTCACCAGTTATTAACTACACTAAAAACTCCTTTTTGGCGTTTCAATTTGCAATTAGCCGCCTGGCAAACTGCTAAATTCTATAACGAAGGAGCTTCCCTAGATCCTGATCGGGCCATACGGTATACGGGCCTGCTTTACAATGGTCGTTTTCAATATTCTCTCATACTGAACAGGTTGGTTGATAGCCTTAAAATGTCGAGCGATGTACAGGATTCTCGGTGAAAAGGGCCTCGCAAGCTATTCTTAACTACATACACCCTTTAAATTATCGGAAATAAAGGTTCGAAGATCGTCCGTTATCCTCCACAGAGCTCCGATAGAAATGTCAGGGCTTTTATTTTTTTAGTAAGCATATGGAACAACTGGAGGGATGTCCCCTTATCTATTCACAAGTGTCTTGTATGGACACAATTAATAAATTTGGCGTATTGTATAGAGCAGTATATACATTGTTGGGGCAAGAAGATGATAACGATGTAAGAGGAACAACATGGCGAACAAGAATCTTACAAGCGCCAAAAGGGCAAAAAATGACGAGTTTTACACCCAGTACGGCGATATTCAGAAAGAGATTGAAGCTTACTTGGAATATAACCCCGATGTTTTCCGCGACAAGGTGGTGTATTGCAACTGCGACGATCCGTTCGAGAGCAATTTCTTTCGCTATTTCGTGCTCAATTTCAACAAGCTCGGATTGAAACAGCTTATCACCACCAGCTACAAGCCCTCGCCCGTGGCCAACACACAGCTTGAATTGTTTGGCGACGACAAGACTCTCGCAAAATCAAAAGGTCGTCCTAAGGTAACCGCCAATAAATTTATTATCAACAAAGTGCATGACATGGACGGTGACGGCGAGTTCAGCCTAAAGGATGTTGCCAAGCAATTAAAGGCAAATAAGCAGAACGAGTGGGCGCCGTTCGAAGGTGACGGAGATTTCCGTAGCGATGAATGTATAGATCTGCTGAAACAATCAGATATAGTGGTAACAAATCCGCCGTTTAGCCTGTTTCGTGAATATGTTAAACAACTTGTTGATTACAAAAAAATGTTCGTCATTATTGGCAACATGAATGCAATTACATATAAAGAAATATTCCCGCTGATAAAAGCAAATAGGCTATGGCTTGGAGCGACCGGGAACGGAAGTGACATGGTTTTCGCCGTACCAAACGGCTCGGAGATCGCAGAGAGTGATAGACAAAAGGCGGCTCGACTTGGCTACGTGGGCAACTATACAAGATTGGGAAACTCTTGTTGGTTCACCACTCTTGACCACGGACGCCGCCACCAATCATTGCCGCTTATGACAATGAGCGATAATTTGAAATACAGCAAACACAAACAAATTAAAGTCAAAAAAAAGTATGAAAAATACGAAAATTACGATGCCATAGAGGTTCCGTTTACCGATGCCATCCCGAGCGATTATAACGGCGTAATGGGTGTGCCGATTAGTTTTCTTGATAAATACAGCCCAGAACAGTTTGTGATTGTGGGAATGTGTGAAAATGAAGATCTGTATAAATTGAAAACGAAAGTTTACACGACAGCTGAATGCAAAAAGGCGTATTTAGATAAGTTCGGGAAAAAAGGAACTTATGACTTGAATGCAAGCGGAGTGGTTATTCGGGATGGTTTACTGGAAAAGGTTTATCAAAGAGTGCTTATCAAACACAGGAACAAATAATATGAAAACAATTTTAAAAACTAACATTACTGTTGAAGATATTTGCGATGGGTTTGTCTATAACGAACTCGAAGGCAAGGGGCTCTTCGGTTTGTCAGGCAAACTCACGATTCAGCCGGAATATCAGCGTAACTATATCTATGCTTCAGATGGTGGGAAGAAAGAAATGGCCGTCATTGAATCAATACTAAAAGGTTATCCAATAGGCTTGATTTATTTCAATAAGATTTCTGAAAGCAATGTAGAAGTTTTAGACGGACAACAGCGAATAACTAGCGTTGGCCGTTTTGTGACGGGCAAGTTTGCCATCAAAGACGAAAATGACATGGAACAATATTTTGGCGGTATGGCAAAAGACAAGAAGGCCAAAATATTGGAAACAAAACTGCTCATTTATGAATGTGAGGGATCGGAAAGCGAAATTAAAGAATGGTTTAAGACAATCAATATTGCCGGGGTTCCGCTTAACGATCAGGAATTACTCAATGCCGTGTATTCTGGCCCGTTTGTGACACTCGGCAAAGAGGAGTTCAGCAATAGCCAAAATGCCAACATCCAAAAGTGGTGCGCATATATAAAAGGCAGTCCCAACCGGCAGGAATTCTTTGAGCGTGCGCTGGATTGGGTAAGCAAGGGCAATATCGGCGATTACATGAGTCGTCATCGCTTTGACAATAATATCAGCGAATTAAAAATATATTTCAACAGCGTACTCGACTGGGTTTCTAGTGTGTTTACAGATGTTGAAAGCGAGATGCGCGGGCTTGAGTGGGGACGACTGTATGAAGAGTATCACAAAAAGGCTTACAATCCCGCGAAGATATCAGCCGAAGTTCAAAAGCTCTATGCAGATCCATATGTCAAAAACCGAAAGGGTATTTATGAGTACATCCTCGGCGGTTCAATAGATACGAAGTTACTGGATGTCCGAGTTTTTGATGATGCAACAAAGAAATCCGTTCATGCATCTCAGACTAAAAAAGCCGAAGCGATAGGTGAATCAAACTGTCCTCTTTGCGCCATTAGTCATGATGCCAACAAGAGTAAGCTATGGAAGATTGCTGATATGGACGCAGACCATGTAACTGCATGGAGCAAAGGTGGTGGGACAAATATTAGAAATTGTCAGATGCTATGTAAGACTCACAATCGTGCAAAAGGGAATCGGTGAACGAATTCAAGAACCCCAACAATCTCCTTCAGGCGACGTCCTAAGGGCCGCGCCTGAGGCGTGACGATATGCGCGAGTAGCCCTAACGCTGTGCTAATGCATAAATGCAGGTTCGAAGATCGTCCGCCAACCTCCACAATAAACATAAACACACACTACTATCTGCGTCCGCCATTACGCTCTCCTCATTTAATATCCGCACGATGGCATCAATCGAGCCCCGGCTAAATGTCCCATCAAACGTAAGGGCCACAACCTTCTGGTTTGTCGGAAGGAAAAAGATCGTAAAATCTTCTCTACAAAGGATGATTAATGAACAACTACCAACCGATACGAATTGTAATCATTTACTCTACCGTGCCAAGCGGCTGAAGCTCATCTGGCCCAGCCGGTGGCTGTGGAGCCGACAAGGAGCTAATGGCGCAAATCAATTCCCTGCAAGAAACCCTTGAGAAACGATTTGGCAACAAGGTTAAGTTTGCCGCATTCAATATCTTTTATGACGATACTGAAGAAATACGTGGGCTTATCGATCAGGCCGTGCGCGATGCGGCTGCACTACCGGTAGTATATATCGATGATGAG
>Ga0210051_1003843_pt1 | contig 14823 bp, 10 predicted proteins | sample CryGey092014_all_FD_185464 | JGI IMG/M metagenome (GOLD analysis project Ga0210051, IMG submission 185464) | Groundwater microbial communities from aquifer - Crystal Geyser CG23_combo_of_CG06-09_8/20/14_all (SPAdes) (version 2) | ecosystem: Environmental > Aquatic > Deep subsurface > Groundwater...
TCATATTAGCTGATTTAAAAAATACTGAAAATTTTCTTAATCAATCTTCTGAACCAGCTTTCCTTTTTTACGGGTTCCGGCATTTTTTCTTCATCCAGATTGTCAATAACCGCTTTGATCGGCGCCGTCACGATTTGCGTTGCTAAGCTTTCCGTTTTGTTTTATTTTTCCTTTTACAAATTAAGTTAATCTAATTAGTATTAAAATTTACTCATGCCTAATTCTTGCTTATTGTTTTCTCTACAAGAACCCTTGGAGATCCATAATATAGTTTATTGAATGTTTCTATGGCTTCTTTCGTAGCAACTGGAAATTTTGACGTTTCTGGAGGAATACCCATACCAGAAAATGCATTGCTTGTTTTACCATCTATCATTAACTTTATGTAGAAACTAAACTTCGGTAAGTTAATAAAATCTTCAACCACCATCGGTATAAACTCCTTAGATAATATTTCAGCATCTTCTGCACCAACTTCAAAAGAAAGAATTGTGCCAACATTACCCAGAACTGCATCTTTTATATTGCATGGCAACTGAGCTAAATATTGGTTGGTTATATGCACACCTAATCCATATTTGCGTGATTCACTCAACATACTGATAAATGTATCTGTTGTGAAATTTTGAAATTCATCTACGTATAGATAAAATGGCTTGCGGTCACTCGATTCCTTGTGAGCCCTTTTAAGTATTCCAACTTGAAGCTTTGATAATATTATCAGTCCTAGCATGTGAGCGTTTATATCACTAATTTTACCTTTTGAAAGGTTTACAAGTAATATCTTTTTGTTATCCATTAGGTTTTCAAAATCGAAACTGCTTTTATGCTGTCCTATTATGTTACGCATTAAAGTATTATTCATAAATTGTCCGAATTTAGATATGAAATAGTTAAGCATTTCGCTTTTATGAAAGTCTGATGTTTTAGACATTTGTTTTGTCCAGAATTCTATTACAAGAGGATCTGTAAGATGTTTTCGCTTTTCCATTTCAAAATTATGATCAATAAATAGCTTTGGAATCTCTACAAGACTTCCACCGTCTGGCCCCGCCATGATAGTGAGTGCCGCATTTCTAAGCCAGTGCTCAAACTGGGGACCGATAATGCCTGTTCTTTGCGGATCAAACAGTTTATAGAATATTTGTATACATTCATTAACCAAGAAATCTTTCTCTATTTCAGAATGAGCTTCAAGTATATTAAGTCCGAATGGGAAATTTATATCACTTGGATCAAACAAGACTACATCTTCAATCCTATCTTTTGGAATATTTTTAAGAAGCCAATCTATAGATTCTCCGTGCGGATCAATGAAACACACTCCGCTTCCATTCTCAATATCCTGCAAGCACATATTTTGATATATAGTTGATTTACCTACTCCTGTCTTACCGACCATGTACATATGGCGCAATCTGTCTTTTTCAGCATATTTGATAATGGTTGTCTTGCCGTGATATTTATTTACTCCTATAGTTATGTTTTTCATAATATTTATATATTATTAATGTTTAAAGGTTTTTTTTCAAAGTATTTATCATCTATCACAGGCTTTGCTTTATTATTAATTCTTTTTTCAATCTGTAATTCTTTATTTGCAATTCCAAGAAGAATTTTATTTTCTTTGCTTATTTTGTCTACAATAATATCTTTTGTTTCTACACTTATATAATTAGCTATAGATAAAAGCATTTCGTTCTCTAATAAAAATATTTTATTTACATATTCGGGTGAAAGAAAATTATTTTCGTTATTGTTCATAAAATTTTTATTATTTATTTAATAATGTATTTGCTAACAACGACTCACATGTTTCCTCAATAAATCTTTTCACCGGACGCGCTCCAAACCTTTCGTCAACTAACGGTCTGATTTTCTCTTCAAGCTCTTCTGCATTTATATCAAAAGAAACGTTATACTTAGTCAGTCTTTTCTCTATTTTCTTTATTTCAAGCCTCGCTATGTCTATGAGATTTGGCAGTGTAAGCGGATTAAAAACCAAAATACTATCAAAACGATTAATAAACTCCAGTCTGAATATTTTTGCTAGTTCAGGAATCATCTTTTCTTGTATAAACTTTATATCCATAATATCTTCTTCTTTATTAAATGCTTCCAAAATTACACTTACTCCTATATTAGAAGTTGCCATTATTATAGAATTACATGCATCAACTGTCTCGTTTTGTCCTGATGTTAGTCTGCCATCATCTAGGACCTGTAAAAAGATATCAAAGATCTTTGGATGTGCTTTTTCTATTTCATCTAGCAATATTAAGCAGTGAGGTTCCTTTTGTAAGGCGTTTGTAAGAGCTCCACCAGCTTCATAGCCGCTATACCCAGCAGGAGCTCCTATTAGTCTCTGTACAGTGTGATCTTGTCCAAATTCCGACATATCAAACCTCATAAAACTTTCCTGTCGTCCAAACATTATTTCAGAGATTAATTTAGCTGTTTCAGTTTTTCCAACTCCAGACGGTCCTAATATTAGAAAAGATCCCAGTGGCTTACTCGGATTTCTTACTCCTAATTTTGCTCTTTGTAATGTTTGGATTATTTTATTGATTGGCTTGGTTTGATTTATAATTTTAGAGTTTAATGTTTGATTTAAGTTTTTTAATATTTCTATTTCATTTCCACTGAGTTGCATTTTCGGTATGCCTATCTTGGAGGAAATAATATTTGAAATAATATCGCTGGTGAGCATCTTTTTATTCATGGACTTCGTAAGCACAATTCCCTCATCTAGCAGACTGATAGCTGCCTGCGGAAGCTGTCCTAAAGAGGGGAATCTCTCTACGTAAGCAATAATCTCTTCCATTTCTATTGAGGAGACGATGACTTTGTGCTTGGCGTTCAATTGTATCATTTTGCTTTGAAGTATTTGAACCTGTTCAAAATTATTCTGTTTCTTTAATCTGACAGTTTCAAACATTTTTATAAATGCCGGATACTCGCGTTCTATAAAGTTATATTCCTTCGGCTCCATTGTAAGAATCACCTTAATTTCAGGATTTTTAAGTACATCATGGTATAGTCGAGCTATATTTTGCAAAATACTCGAATTGCCATATACAGTTCTGCCTAAGTTATCAATAAATAAAACACAAGCAGGCAATTCATTCATCACATTTTTAAAATAAATTCCTTCTTCATTACCACTATCAAACCTAAACAAATGCTCATTATCCAACTGAATAAAGCCCAAATGCTGATACCTGTCTTGTTTGACCATACTTTCAACCCAGCCATACACCAGACTTGTTTTACCCGTACCGCTTAAACCAACTATAATAACGTTGTTATTGATGCTTCGGTTTGCAATTCTGGTCAACCGGTCCATTTCCTCTTTTCTTCCAACAAGTTTTGGAAATTTACTCAAAGCAATTTCTTCTCGCAAGTCGTGATATTCAGTTCTTTTGAAAGTTTTCATTTATTTTAGGCTGCTATTTTTAATGTTATTCCGTTTAAACTTCTTTGTTGGTATATACTAGGAATCGATTTTGTTGATTTAGTTTCTTGTTCTTCTTGATTTATATTTGGAGCTGATCTAGAGTTCGTTGGTTCAGCATTTCTTAACTCTGTTGCATTTTGAGATATTCCGAGAATTTGTAATAAAATCTCATGACCATTAAGCGGTTTAGCTTTTACACTTTCCTCTTTGGTTCGTTGTTCTTTTTTTGGTTTCTCCAAAGATATTGGAACTTCACTTCTTGTGGTGTTATTAACTTTGCTTTTGTTGATAGTTAACACAATAGCTTCTCTGCTACTTTTTGGGGTTCGTTCTTCTTGATTTTTAGCTACAACTTTTTCTTTTGTTTTAACTACTCTCTTTTCTTCGCTTTTCACTACAACAAGACTTTCTTTATGTTGGTTAGCTTTTTTCTCTTTTCTAGTATTCTCCACACTTACACTCCTAATGTTTTGAGTTTCATTTTTATCACCATCAACTACTACATGAGGTGCGGCTTCTACTTTTTCTATACTTTGCGGCTGTATATTATTAACTACCACTTCTTCTGCGACATTACTCTCACTTTTAATCTCTTTAACTTCGGCAACATGTGTTTCATTGACAACTTCACTTAAAATAGGCTCTGTCTTGCTTACCTCTTGTGATATATTAGCTACTGCCTCTATTACAACATCAGAGCTTTGCACTTTCTCAACTACTTCTTCTTTGGCTTTCACTTCTTCTACAATGCTACTTTTTTCTACGGTTTCGTTTGTATTTACCACTTTTGCTACTTCTTGATTTGAATTTACTGATGTTTCTTTTGATACATCCATCTCATTTATAAGTGATTCGCTAACTTCTACTTTTTGTAAGGTAATATTTTTATCTTCATTATTTTCAACTACAATATTTGTTTCCTCAATACGAGCTTGTTCCATAGTAGCATGCTCAGGTTTTCCAATTTTATCTTTAAATAATTCCCTGATCCTGTCTTCAAGAGTTATTACTTTTTCCGTTTTGTCTTCGACTACTACAACTAATGGTTCACTATTGATCGTGCTACCTTCGGTATTATATTCCTGAGTATCTTTTAAGCTTTGTTCAGTTTCAGCTATGCCAATAACAGTATTTGCTTCTTCAATGAAATCGGCTTGTGGTTCATCTTTTAGTAGATCAATAATTCTTTCAGTAATGGTTTTTTCTGTATCTTCTTTTGCCTCTATCACTACTTGTTTGTCATAATGAGTATTATCTATGTTGGCATATTTTCCAACAGGAGTAAGCCCAGATTGAGTTTTTTCCACTGATATTACTTGCTCAACATCAGCATGCTGGACTTCGGAGATGTTAAAACTCTGTTTTTCGCTTTGAGTAATTTCTTGTGCTTGTTCGGCATCTACTTCGCTAACTGCTTCAACTTCTATTAGTAAAGATTGACCAATAAATGTTTCTTTGTCTACATCTTCTTGTTTATCTATATCTATGTTTAGTTCCAAATTAAAAGTTGCTTCTTCAAGTTTTGCCCCCTCTACCTTATCGATTGGTTTTTCTTCTTTTTCTTCTTCCTTCGGTGTAAATGATCGAATTTCATATTTTAGATTTCCTTCGTTATTCATTTTTGCGGCAGTAAAAAATGTGGTTTTTCCTTCTACGTGGTCTGGCAACATCATGGCTTGCTCTGGGTTAGCAGAAAGAGAGGTAAGTAGATCCGCCTGGGCAGTCTTTTGTTCTTCATTTAGTGTAGAAAGCACAAAAGTTCCTTCATACTCAAGCTTAAACTCTCCACTACCTCCACGATTGGCTGAAATAAACTGGCTCAAAGTTTCTTCTTTTTCTTCGATCTTTTCGTCTTCAATGCTTTTTTCTTCTTTTTCTTCGCCTATCCCAGTTTCCTGTTCATTGTTATTTTCACGTTCCTGATCATTGACACCATGCTCAAAATTCTCACCAAAATCTACTTCAGTTTCTTCAATATCTACTTCATTCATCACTTCTTCACTTGTATCAAATGTATCCATAGAGACGACTAACCATTAAAAATAAAAAAAATCCTGCTGCGGGCAGAATTTATAACACTCAAAAAGAGAATCCTGCTCGGGACACATATGAAATGATTGGTATTCGGACTTGTTCCCTCTGCCTATTGGCATTCGGGACTTACCGTAGCGGCACTGTGGAGGATTTTCACCTCGCTTCCCCAAACATTTCCTTAAATTATTAAATGAACTTCCTTATTTTATGCTTTCTTAAAAGCTTGTCAAATTTTAATGTGGATAAAAACTTGCTTAATAAAAGAAGCGGATATAATATAGGATTATTAGTAATTTTAATTTACAAAATATGCGAATTTCTAATATAAATAATTTTTTTAAAAAGGCATTTTCCAACAGAACTTTTATTTTCTCATTTTTAAACAGTTTATTTGTTTTATTCATTATTTTGGCGATTGGATCCGGCATAGTTTGGCATTACAGGGCAAATATTTTCAGCTATTTTGCCAAAGAATATTTGCGAGAAATGCAAAACCCGGGCAATCTGGAATCAGACGATGCCAAATCCATTTCTGAAAAAATAATAGAGAAGCAGTCTATCCTTTCTCAAGAATCTTTCGTAATTGATACGGTAAAAAATAGCAATCCAGCCGTTGTTTCTATTATCATCACCAAAGATATGCCGAAATATGAAACCTATATTGATCCGAATCAGCAGAATCCTTTTGGAGATTTGCTCCCTAATTTTTTCTTTAATATCCCGCAATACAGGCAGAATGGCACGGAGAAAAAAGAAATTGGCGGCGGATCCGGATTTTTTGTTTCGTCGGACGGATTGATTGTGACTAATAAGCATGTTGTTGATCAAAAAGATGTTGAATATACCGTTTTTACCAATGACGGCAAAAAACATCCAGCGAAAGTTATTGCCCGCGATCCGGTTTTGGATATCGCTTTGATAAAAATAGACGGCTCCAATTTTTCTTATCTTGACCTCGGAGATTCGGATTCATTGCAGGTTGGACAGAGCGTGATAGCTATTGGAAATGCTCTCGGGGAATTCAGGAATACGGTTTCAGTCGGAGTAATTTCAGGCCTTGCCCGTTCTATTACGGCGGGGGATATGTCTGGCAAAAGCGAGACTTTAGACCAAGTTATTCAAACAGATGCGGCGATTAATTCAGGCAATTCCGGCGGACCGCTTCTCAACCTTTTGGGACAAGTGATAGGAGTTAATGTTGCGGTGGCCCAAGGTTCACAGAGCGTTGCTTTCGCCCTTCCGATAAATTCAGTAAAGAGCGCGATTGAATCAGTAAAAGCCACCGGAAAAATAATCCGGCCGTATTTAGGAGTCCGCTATATTGCTATTAATGCGGAAATGAAAGAAAAAAATAATTTAACGGTTGATTATGGCGTATTAGTCAAAATAGGAAGTGATAAAAATGAGCTTGCTGTTATTCCGGGTTCGCCGGCTGACAAAGCGGGAATAGTAGAAAATGATATTATCCTTGAAATTGACGACGTAAAATTAGACAGCAAAACAAACTTAGCTTTATTTGTCCGCCAGAAAAATGTCGGCGATAAAATCAAACTAAAAATACTCCACAAAGGAGCTGAAAAAACAGTGGAAGTTATTCTTGAATCTGCTCCGCAAAATTAATAAGATATCCACATAAATACATATGCCAATAATATTTCAATCATTGAATATTTATTAATCAAAGGTTTGATCAATAATAATATTTTAGGCCAGATTATTGCCGAATGGTTCAAACTTCCTTATTTTAATCTTAGTTCCAAACCGGCGACAACGGAACAGGTGCTGAAAATTCCGGAAGAAATTGCGAAGAAATACAGAGTTGTTTTTATAAAAGGAGACGACAAGGATGTTGTCATTACGACAGACGATCCTAAAGGACTGATAGCTCACGCGCAGACACTTAAGCAATTTTTCGGCAAAAAAAATATCCAATTGAATTATTCTTTGGCTGAGGATATTGATTCGGCTTTTAAAAATTACAAAAGATCTCTCAAGGCCCGCTTTATTGAAATAATAAATTCCGGCCAACTGTTTCAGCTCCTGATACTGAGCTTTGTACAGCATCCCCTTGCCCAGTCGCTGAATATATCTCTGTCACTAGATAACAAATTAGTTTTTAATAAAAAATCCTTACATCAGTAAGGATTTTTTATTTTACATCCCTTAATCGCAAAGTTATAAAAAGTCCGTATAACATTACGGCACCCAAAATAAAGAAAAGATATTCAAAAGAGGGGACAAAGAGAAGGACTGGAACAGCAAGAAGCGGGGCAATTATATAAGAAAGAGGGGTAGTATTGCGGAAGAAGCTGATTGTGTCGGCATTTTCTTCGCTCACGACTTTGAAGAAATAACTTTCGCTTAATACCTCAATAGTAGCGGCGCCGACGCGGGTAGCGAAAAGAATACCAGCCCAAAAGATAAGTCTTGGCTCGTTGATGAACGGGATTGCCAGTATGGACAAAATGCTTACAATGAATCCCGCAATAAACATTTTTTTCTCGCCGATTTTGTCCGAAAGCTTGCCTAAAGGGAATTCCAATATAACGAATGGAATGAGCATTATGGAAAAAATGATGCCGATTTTATCCCAGCCGAAATTCAGATATTCGTGCAGATATATCGGCGTGTAAATTACCATCCAAGTGTAAAAAAATTTCAGGATGAAATTAATGAGATAAATTTTTGAGATTTTTTTGTTTTGTGCAAAAAATTTGACTGTTTTTAATATCGGTATTTTTTTATATTTTGGATCCGTAAAATTGCGAAGGAATAAAATAAAAATAACTGAAAATAAAACCATAAACCCCGCCGAGAAAAGATAAATGCCCTTGAAAGAGCTTTGGGCGATGATTGATCCCGAAATCAGCTGGGCGATAACCCAAGCGGAATTGATGATCATTAAATAAAGTCCTCGGATCCTGCCAATGGAAGAACTTTTGGAAAAATCTTCAACAAAAATATCAAGCGAGGCGATGATAAAATTGCTTGATAAAAAATAAAGGATAAAAGCGGGAATTACGATGAATGCATTATTTCCAAAAGCGAGAAGAAGCAATGAAAAAAATATGATTAAACCAAACAATAAAGCGGTATAACGATTGCCGAAACGGGTTAGGATTTTGGGCATTTCAAGCAAGCCCCAGATAGTGGCAAGTGAAGCAATTACATAAATAATTCCTATATAATATTCACTGATGTAAGTTTCCAAGAAGCTTGAGTTTATGTAAGAAGTAAGAGCCAGCGGGATGGAGAATAAAAAGCCCGCCAAGTATATTATTTTTCTGCTATTCTTCATTATTTAATTATATGCCCAAAACTACCGGAATAACCAGAGGCCTTTTTGCCGTTTTTTGGTATAAGAATTTTGAAACTGTTTCGCCTAAATTATTTTTGATGTAATCAAAGTCAATCGGCCTTATTTTTGCGCTTGCGTCTTCTACAGATTTTTTGATAATAATTCGCACTTGCCGCAGAAGCTCCTGATTCTCTTTCAGATATACGAATCCGCGGGAAATCAGGTCTGGAGATTTTTTCAGTTTTCTGGTATTTTGGTCGATTAAAGCTATAATTACGAACATTCCGTCCTGCGCAAGCATTTGCCTATCCCGGATGACGATGTCCTGCACATCGCTGATAGCTAACCCATCCACCATCATCGGCGCTGAAGGCGCTTTTTCTTTGCGCAATTCTATTTTTTGTCCGTCAGCGGAGATTTCAATTATTGAGCCGTTGTCCGGAACAACAATGTTTTTTTCCGGCATGCCAAGTTCCATAGCAAGTCCTTTGTGCAGCTCAAGCCGATAATGATTGCCGTGAATTGGAATGAAGAATTTTGGATGAGTTTTTCGGTGAAGCCACTTAACATCCTCTTTATTTCCGTGTCCCGTAGCGTGGACAAAATCTTCTCCCGGAGTGCGATAGCTGATAATTTTTACTCCCTGTCTAGTTAAATTATCTTTTATTCTGTCTACTGCTCTTTCATTACCCGGTACAATAGATGCCGACAAAATAATAGTGTCTCCTTTTTTGATTTCGAATTTTGCATGAGATTTGTTTGCTGCCCGGCTGAGAGCCGCAAACTCTTCACCTTGGGATCCTGTCATAAGAATTACCACCTTATTTGGAGGATAATTATTTACTTCTTCAATTGGAATAATGGCGCCCTTTTTAGGCTTGAAATATCCTGCCTCTATAGCCACTTCCATATTTGTCTTCATAGAGCGTCCGTCAATCGCTATTTTTTTACCCAAAGCCTCGGCGACTTTTACTACATGAGTCAGACGAGTGATATGAGAAGCAAAAGCAGCAATTATTATTCGTCCATTTATTTTTCTTAGTAGATTTTCCAGCCCTTGGTGCACTTTTATTTCAGGCAGGGCAAAGCCTTCATTTTCAATATTGGTGGAATCGGTCATCAATAAAAGCACTTTTGCTTTATCAAAAATAGAATATTCTTGTTCTTCTTCTTTTGATACAACACCATCAATTTGGTCAAGTTTATAATCTCCTGGTGTAACTATCCAGCCTTTATCTGTTTCAATTATTATTCCCATTGCATCGGGAATAGTGTGAGTAACACCAAAAAATCTAACCTTAGTCTTTCCACACATAATTGTTTCATCTTTCTTTACTACTTCAGCTCTGAGGGGAGGCAGGTGAGGGAACTCAGCTTGACGTTTTTTCATTAAAAGTACTGACATATTTCTGGAATATACTGGCGGGTTGCCGATGCGTGAAAGAACAATAGGCACGCCTCCGATATGGTCTAAATGTCCGTGCGTTATGAGAAGAGCCCGTATTTTATCTTTTCTTTCTTCAAGATAGGTTGTGTTTGGAATAACATAATCAACTCCCGGAGTTTCTTCGTTGGAGAAATGCATTCCAGCATCTATGATAATAATATCATCACCGATTTCTACTGCAGTCATATTCTTGCCGATTTCTTCCACTCCGCCCAAAGGAATAATGCGGATTTTTCCATTTTCCAGCGGAGGAATTTTACCCTCGCTTAAACTCTTGTATTGGCTTCCTCTGCTAAACGGGTGTCTTCCTCCCTTTTGCCTTTTTCCAAATTTGGAATATTGGTAGGTGGAACTTTTTGTTGGTCTTCTCTTTTCCAGCATTTTGTGCTCCATTTTTTGTTCGTTTTTATTTTCAATGCTTACCGCACTGAATGATAGTCTATTTTTTTTTCTCATTTTTTTTAATAGTTTATTTTTATTTGGAAAATATTTTCCAAACGCTGTCTGTTTCAATATACCATAAATATGAATTTAGGAATCTGTCGGAGGGAGAAATAATGTGGCTTATGGAAAGTTCCCTCAGATTGTCTGATACGATGTATATGAAATTCGGGCTGTATAAGAAGACTGCCGGCATGTCTTTTTTAATTTCATCTTCAAATTGGGCGTATTTTTTTATTCTGGATTTTTCATCGATCGTAATGAATGCATCTTTCAGAATTTTATCCACTTTTGCATTAGTGTACATGGCGACATTGAGCCCCGGATCTTTTCTTTGCGAGGAATGCCAAAAGGCGAAGAGATCGGACTCAAGGTTTATGATTTGCCCGAAAAGAAGAGCGTCATATTTGCGCGGGCGTATTACCAACTGGTTTAAATTTCCAGTTTCAAAAGTTTTTATATCAACTTTTATGCCAATGGCTTCCAAATCCTGCCGGATCAATTCTGCGGATTTTGCAAGCTCTGGAGCATTGCCCGTTGAAATGGAAAATTCCAAACGAATTGTCGTTTTTTTCTTTTTTTCTGTCGCAGTTTTTTCTAAAAATCCGTCTGTTCCTTTTTTCCAGCCGTCTTTATCCAAAATATCCTGCGCTTTTTTTAATTTTTCCTCATACGAAAGATCATTTTCTCCATTTAGCTTCTGATAGGCAATCATATTGGGCGGTATCGGGTCATCAATAACAACTCCATATCCTGCGAGCATTTCATTTACAATCCTGTTTTTATTTATAGCCAAACCAATGGCTTTGATAATATTTTTATTTGTGAAAATTTGAGCTTGATTTTGATTGAAGAAAAGTCCGAATACGCGGGGCAGAACTGAAGATTCTATGCGGTAATTTTTTTCTCTTAAAATTTCCGCATTTTGCGGGGTGATAGAACTTATCTGATCCACTTCCCCTTTTTCAAGTGCGGACACGAGGTCATTTTCATTCGGGTAAAAACGCAATGTTATTTTTTTAATATACGGCTTGCCCAATGCGAATTTTTTAAACGGTGCAAGATCATAATAATTTACCATTCCAGATGATTGCTTATTTACTTTTGAAACTTGATAAGGTCCTGACCCTATCGGATTTATATTGGCATCATTAAGTTCAACAGGAGAACTGTTCCATAAATGCGCCGGCATAATGCCGAATGTCGCATTTTCCAAAAATGACGCATAGGGCTGTTTTAAAGTGAATTTAATTGTTTTTTCGTCTATTTTTTCGATATTGACGCCATCCCAGTTTCCCTTGTGCGGGCTTTTAATGATGGGATCCTTCGCCTCATTTATGGTGAAAACAATGTCCTCGGCCGTGATAAGTTTTCCGTCGTGGAAATATATCCTATCTTTCAGGATAAAAGTATAAATTAATCCATCCTTAGAAACTTCGTATTTTTCCGCCAAATCTGGAATCAGGGTGCCATCGGGACTTTTTCTCATAAGACCGGAATAAATGAGCGAGACTAAATCTTGATCGGCATCGGATGACGCAAGTACTGGGTTTACAAAACGGGGAGTGCCGATAATGCCTTCGGAAATGGAGCCTCCTTGCGTCGGAACTTTGACCATAAAAGACTTATTTATATTTTCCAGTACCACAATTGTGCTTATAAAAAGAGCAAATGCGAAAATAAAGAAAATGAACCATTCTTTTTTTGAAAAAGAAAAAAGGGCCGACTTTAGCTCTTTTTTTGACGGCAATTTCAAACTGCGTATATGTTTATAGAAGTTTTCCATAAAAAACTGTTTTGTTTCAGATATTAGCTTTTGGCTTTTATTATTATAGCGAGAAAGGCCAACAAAGCAAAAAGAATTCCGCAAACTATAGACAAATAAAAAAGAAACTTTTCAAATCCTCTGCGGGTATGATGAAAAGACCCGTCGCTTCCGCCCAAAGCGCCTCCCACCCCCGCGCCTGATTGCTGGAGCAAAATCGCTATTACCAACACAACCGAAAGTATTATCTGCGCATAAGGCAGTATTTTTGCTACTAACTGCATTTTGCTATTATTACATAATTACGTTTTAAAAACAAGTTTTTTTTCTTAACTTATTAATTCTACCACATTCACGGCCGTTAAGATAGTAGAATTAACTCACAAGTAAATTTGCTAAAGACTATTTTAGAGGTATAATTAACGATATGAAAAAAGAAAATACAATGTTGGGTTTGTTTCAAAAATTATTCCATAATTTTAATTCGCGCCAGATGAAGGATGCGACTTTGGCTTTTAAAAAGCATTTGGAAGAGGGGGGTAAAATGTTAATTGCAATGGGTGGTGCTATGTCTTCAGCTCAGATGGGAATTACTTTAGCGCCGATGATTAAGGAAAATAAAATCCATATTATTTCTTGTACGGGTGCAAACTTAGAGGAATCAGTTTTTAGATTGGTGGCGCACAAGAGTTATAAAGATTATCCGGACTACAGATATTTTACAAAAGAAGATGACGAGAAAATTTTAAATAGAGGCGAGCGCCGAGTGACAGATACTTCCATTCCAGAAGAAGAAGCTTTCCGAGCGGTGGAGCCGATTATTTTAAAAAGATGGAAAGAGGCGGAAAAAAACGGCGAGCGTTTTTTTCCGCACGAATATTTTTATCAGATTTTACTGTCAGATGAATTGAAAGATAAATATGAAGGCAATCCGGAACATTGCTGGCTTCTTGAAGCTGCGAAGAAAAATTTGCCTATTGTTGTGCCGGGCTGGGAAGATTCTACGCTCGGAAATATTTTTGCCGGATATTGCAAAGCAGGGGAAGTTAGCCCGACAGTTATGAAAACAGGAGTGGAATATATGTTATATCTTTATGATAAATATCAGGAACTCTCGCAGGCAGGCCCGGGTCTCGGATTTTTCCAAATCGGCGGGGGAATTTCCGGAGACTTTCCAATTTGCGTAGTGCCTTCCATAAAATATGATTTGAAAAAACCGGTGCGCCCATGGGGATATTTCTGCCAGATTTCCGATTCTACTACTTCTTACGGTTCGTATTCAGGCGCAACTCCGAATGAAAAAATCACTTGGGATAAACTTACGAAAGACACTCCAATGTTTGTAATTGAATCCGATGCCACCATCGTTGTGCCATTAATATTTGAAGCAATTTTAAATAGGTATATAATTAAAGAGAAGTAAACAAACGGAAGCCTTGCTTCCGTCTATATAAAAATTATGAAAAACAACATACAACAATCAAATAAAAATAAAATAGCTAGGCAAGGCCTAGCTGGGTTTAGTTTTATTTTATTTTATTTTTTCTTTTTATTTTTTTTTTGCAATATAAATTCTGTTATTGCCGTAGATACTACTCCGCCCGATGTGAATTTAACTTATAGTTCAAACCCGGTTAAAGCGGGAACAGAAACAATAACTGCTACATACACTGAAGAAGTTTCTTCAGTTCCCAATATTAGCATTGACCAGCAAGGAAGTACTGACATATCCAATACTGCGATGACCTATAGCGGCGGCACAACATGGACACAGAGGACAGGCATGGAGTCAAATGATTGGATGTCTATTACTTATGGCAATGGCCTTTTTGTCGCGGTTGCACAAGGTGGCACAAACAGAGTAATGACTTCTCCCGATGGCATAACTTGGACAGCAAGAACAGCATCGGCAGTAAAGTCTTGGAAATCTGTAACTTTTGGTAATAATCTTTTCGTCGCGGTTTCAACTGATGGTTCAGCAATGTATTCTTCAGATGGAACAACTTGGGCAACATCAACAACAATACCAGAAGCAAATACTTGGAATTCTGTAACTTACGGAACAGTAAGCGGTGACCCCCTTTTTGTCGCTGTTGCACAAAGTGGCACAAACAGAGTAATGACTTCTCCCGATGGTATAACTTGGACAGCAAGAACAGTCGCGGGAGCAAAAGGTTGGTTTGGAGTTACTTATGGCAATGGCTTATTTGTCGCTGTTACTAACGCAAACGTAATGACTTCTCCCGATGGTATAACTTGGACAGTAAGAACAGTCACAGAAGCAAATAATTGGACTGGAGTCACTTATGGCGATGGCTTATTTGTAGCTGTTGCTACTTCTGGCACAAACAGAGTAATGACTTCTCCCGATGGCATAACTT
>Ga0210051_1003849_pt1 | contig 14804 bp, 11 predicted proteins | sample CryGey092014_all_FD_185464 | JGI IMG/M metagenome (GOLD analysis project Ga0210051, IMG submission 185464) | Groundwater microbial communities from aquifer - Crystal Geyser CG23_combo_of_CG06-09_8/20/14_all (SPAdes) (version 2) | ecosystem: Environmental > Aquatic > Deep subsurface > Groundwater...
TTCTTTTCAATAATCACAAGTATTATATCAATAAATAATGCTCAAACCATATCGGTAATAGATAAAACAACCTTGCAAACCATTCCAAATATTACCATTACTGATTTGATTTCAAACAAAACCATTGTAACAAATGCAAAAGGTCAGGTTGATATAAGCCCTTTTAAACATTCTGACAGCATAAAAATTAGTTATGTGGGTTATCAAACAATGGTATTAAGTTATCAACAAATCATTGCCAATAAAAACAAAGTGATGATGAGCGAAAAACTATATTCATTAGGCGAAATCGTAATATCTGCCAACCGATTTGAGGAGAAAAAAGAAGATATTCCTTCGCAAATGCAATTAATAAAATCAAAGGAACTTACTTTTATGAATCAACCAACTACTGCTGATATTATTACACAATCGGGAAACATACTTGTTCAAAAAAGCCAAATGGGTGGTGGGAGTCCAATTATTCGTGGTTTTGAAGCGAATAAAGTTTTGATGGTAATTGATGGTGTTAGGATGAACAATGCAATATATCGTGTAGGTCATCTTCAAAATATCATCACCATTAATAATTCTGTTTTAGACAAGGTAGAAGTAATTTTTGGACCTGGCTCCGTAGTTTATGGTAGTGATGCTTTGGGTGGTGTAATGCACTTTTATACCCAAAACCCTGTTTTGTCATCAGAAGTTGGTAAAACCAATATAAGTGCAAATGCATTTACTAGGTATTCAACCGCTTCAAACGAAAGTACTTCTAATATAACGTTTAATATTGGTGGACAAAAAGTCGCATCTCTCACAAGTATCTCTTATTCTAAGTTTGGCGATTTACGCCAAGGCAATATTCGCAACCCCTTTTATGGTGATTGGGGAAAGTGCAATTTTTATGTGAAACGTTTTGATAACAAAGATAGTATGTTGGTTAATGACAATGTGAACATACAAAAGAACTCAGGTTATAGCCAGATTGATTTGTTTGAAAAGATTTTGTTTAAACAAACCGATTTTCTTTCTCATTTAATAAACATACAATATTCTACTTCATCAGATATTCCTCGTTACGACCGACTAACAGAGATGTCGGGAGGTAAACCAAAATATGGTGAATGGTATTATGGACCACAAAAACGCTTACTTGCTGCTTATAACCTAAACTATAAAAGGCAAAGTCTTGTAATGGATAACCTAAACCTTATTTTATCATACCAAGATATTGAAGAAAGCCGTTACGACCGCAAATTTAAAAAGAACTTTAAAAACTGTCGCATCGAACAAGTAAATGTAATGGCTTTGAACTTGGATGTGGAGAAAAAAATAAAGAAAAATGAACTCAGATACGGGCTTGAGGGAACCTACAATAAAGTAAATTCCTCTGCACACATTCAAGACATCATTGCTGATACTACCGCCTCATTAGACACAAGGTATCCTGATGGCGGTTCTGATATGAAATCGTTTGCACTTTATTTAACACATACCTACGAATTGAATCCTAAATTTATTATTACAGATGGGATTCGCTATAGTTACGTTACATTGGATGCAACTTTTGAAGATACCACCTTCTATCATTTTCCTTTTAAAGAAGTAAGCCAGAAAAACAACGCATTAAATGGCAATTTAGGCGTTGTTTGTATGCCTGGTAGCGAATGGCGATTTGCACTTCTCGGTTCTACTGGGTTTCGAGCTCCTAATGTAGATGATTTGAGTAAAGTATTTGAAAGTGTTCCTGGCAACATCATTGTACCAAATCCTGATTTGAAACCAGAATATACTTATAATGGCGAAATAACTATAGGAAAAGGGTTTAATAATAGGATTAATATTGAAGGAGTTGGTTATTATACCATTTATAAAAATGCTATCACCACAAAACCTGTAAAATTTAACGGAAAAGATAGCATAATGTATGACGGTCAATTGAGTCAAGTAACGAGCAATGTAAATGCACTCGAAGCTTATATATATGGGACAAGTATAAATTTAAAAGCAGATATTACTGATAATTTTTCTATTGCAAGTTCTTTAAATTATACTTATGGAAGAATTAAAACGGATACCACGGCTTATCAATTGGATCATATTCCTCCTGTTTTTGGAAAAACCTCCTTCAACTTAAATTTAAATAAATTCAGATGCGAATTTTTTGTGATGTATAATGGCTGGAAGCGAGAAAAAGATTATAATAAATATGGAGAAGACAACTTTAAAAGCGCAACACCCAATGGGATGCCCGCTTGGTTTACTTTAAATCTTCGGACTGCATATCAATTTAACAAACACATTCAGCTACAAGCTGGATTAGAAAACCTATTAAATCAAAATTATCGCGTTTTTGCTTCAGGCATTGGAGCACCAGGACGCAATTTGTTTGTAACACTTAGGGGAAACTTCTAATAAGAATAGCGATGCTTTGTTGAAAAGCATCGCTATTTTAAATTTTTTTGCCCACTTTGTAGTATCAAAATTAAGTATTGCTAAAAATTTATAATTAACCTCTAACATGATGTATAAAATACAAATGTTTGCCTGGTTTTGTTGATGCTGATCGAATAAGTATAAGGATAATATTATAGCAAACCTAATTCGAGCATTGCTGCTTCTGATATCATATCTTTATCCCAAGGCGGCTCAAACGTTAAATCAATCTCAACGTCCGAAATGCCTTCAATTAATTTAACTGCATCGCGAACTTCTGTAGGCATTGTTTCTGCAATTGGACAATTGGGGGAAGTTAAGGTCATTTTGATATATGCCTTCTTATTTTCATCGACTTTAATTTCATATATCAACCCCAAATCATAAATATTTACAGGTATTTCGGGATCGAAAATTGTTTTTAAGGTATCTACAATCTTACTTTCTAGGGCAAGGTAATTATTTTGATTTTCCATAACTTAATTATTTAGACATTTTTGTTTTAAAAGCCAATGCATAAAGCTTCATTTGCTTAATCATTGCTGTTAAACCATTGGCGCGAGTAGGAGAAAGATGCTCTTTTAAACCTATTTTTTCAACAAAATCGAGCTTTGAATTCAAAACATCATCGGGTGTTTGATTTGACAAAGCGCGAATTAGCAAACCAACAATTCCTTTGGTGATAATAGCATCGCTATCGGCTTTAAAAATAATTTTATCACCCTCCAGTTCGGCATTTAACCATACCTGCGATTGGCATCCTTCTATTAGATTGCTTTTAGTTTTATATTTTTCATCAATAAGAGGTAAGGTTTTACCAAATTCAATGATGTAACTATACTTATCCATCCAATCGTCAAAGTTAGAAAACTCTTCAACGATTTCATTTTCTATTTCTTCTATTTTCATTTTCTATTTCTTTAAATTAATCGATTAAAAGACAAGCACCAATTTAGCTAAACATTTCTATTACTTTTTGTAAGGATTTAATCATCCCATCAATTTCTTCTTTGGTATTATATAAAGCAAAAGAGGCACGAATGGTTCCGGGTATGCCATACCAATCCATAATAGGTTGTGCACAATGATGACCCGTCCGCACAGCCACGCCTAATTTATCTAATATAGTGCCAGCATCATAAGGATGAATATTTTCGAGTAAAAAAGAAATAACAGCCGCTTTTTCTTTGGCTGTTCCGTAAATTTTTAAACCATTTATATTCAATAATTGATTGGTAGCATAGTGTAAGAGTTCAGCTTCATACAAAGCAATATTAAACAATCCAATAGAAGAAACATAATCTAAAGCTGCTTTAAGGGCAATACCATCGGCAATATTGGGTGTACCTGCTTCAAATTTGAAAGGCAAACTACTGTATTCTGTTTTTTCGAATGTAACTTTGCGAATCATTTCGCCTCCACCTTGGTAGGGAGGCATTTCTTCTAAAAGCTTTTCTTTGCCATACAATACTCCAATGCCTGTTGGTCCATACACTTTATGCCCAGAGAAACAATAAAAGTCGCAATCCAATTCTTTTACATCTACTTTGAGATGAGAAACTGCTTGTGCTCCATCAATTAATACTGGAATATTGTATTTATGAGCAATATCAATTAATCTTTTGATGGGGTTGATAGTTCCCAGTGCATTGGAAACATGGGTGATTGCCAAGAGTTTTGTTTTATCAGTAAAACGTTTTTCAATATCGGTTAAATTTAATTCACCGGTATCAGTGATAGGAATCACCGCTAATTTGGCTTCTTTTTCTTCGCAAATTATTTGCCAGGGAACAATATTCGAATGATGTTCCATCCCTGATAGCAATATTTCATCACCTTGCTTCAAGTATTTTTTCCCAAAAGAAGAGGCGACGAGGTTAATAGATTCGGTGGCACCACGGGTAAAAATAATTTCGTAGTCGTGTTCGGCATTGATAAAAGTTTTCACAGCTTTACGCGATTCTTCGTAAGCTTGCGTACCCATTTGACTTAAATAATGCACTCCTCTGTGAATATTGGCATTGTCTTGTTCGTAATATTTGCTAATGGCATCAATTACCACTTGCGGTTTTTGGGTAGTAGCAGCATTGTCAAAATAAACCAAAGGACGATTATAAACGGTTCTTTTGAGTATAGGAAAATCCTGTCTAATTTTATTTATATCGAACATATTCGCTTATAGTTTACTTAAATCAATATTAAACTGTGTGGGCGACTTGGAGTGACAATGCATAACGCATTGGTCGCAAACTGAAAGTTCGCCTCTCAGGCGTTTAGAAACCATATTACCCAAACGTACCCTTAGTGCTTCGATAGGAATTTTATTAATTACCTCATCCGCAAAAGCATACATCAACAACATTCTTGCACAATCTTCGCCCAAGCCACGCGACCGAAGATAAAACATGGCTTCATTATCTAATTGCCCCACGGTAGCTCCATGGCTGCACTTTACATCATCGGCATATATTTCTAAATGCGGCTTGGTATTGATGGTCGCTTCATCGGTTAGCAAAATATTTTTATTTGCTTGAAAAGCATTTGTTTTTTGAGCATCTCTTCGCACCATAACTTTGCCACTGAATACTGCTTTGGCTTTATCATCAAGAATGCCTTTATACAACTCTTTACTATTGCTATTGGGAAGTAGATGGTCTACAAACGTATGATTATCGACAAACTGGGTTTTGTCTGCCAAATAAATTCCATATAAATTGGCTTCGCAACCTTCTCCGTTTAACGAAATATCAAGGTCGTTTCTAATAAAGCCTGAGTTTAAAGTAAGCACATTAGAGGTAAGCATCGCATAATTCTTTTGCTCCACAAAAGTAGTATTAAGTAGCGTTGAGTTTTTACCTTTATTTTGCACCCGAATGTGGTTTAATTGGGCATTCTCATCAATTAGAATTTCGGTTACCGCATTTGAGAAACTATTCGTTTGCGTAAGCGAGTGGTCGCAGGAAACCAAAGTAATGCTGCTGTTTTTTTCAACTATAAACAAGTTTCTAGGTTGCACAAACACCTCTTCGGTAGTATTGATGATGTTAATAATTTGAATGGCTTGCTCAACTATTATATTTTGTGGCACATAAATAAAAATGCCATCTTGAGCAAAAGCGGTATTGAGCGCAACAAAACCATTTTTATCATTCTTGGCATATTTATTAAAATGTTTTTCAATAATTTCGGGATATTCTTCAAGGGCTTTTTCGAAACTGCCGATAATAGTCCCATTATCAAGTTTTGTTAATGGAGTATGCTTATAGATATATCTCCCATTGAAAAGTACTACCACAAAGGTATCTAAATCGGGTACTTCACACTGAAAAATACTTTCTATATCAACATCTATTGGTTTTGTTTGTAAATGATGTTGGTATTCTGCTTTTAAATAAGGCTCTATATTGGTTAAACGCCATTCTTCTAACTTGGTATGAGGAAAACCTATTTCATTGAATTTTGCAATGGCATTATTTTTAATATCAATCATTGACTTGCTGTTGTTTTTAAACAGCAATTGCTTGTTTTTTTCAAATAAGGCAAGCATTTTGTCCTTAAGGGAAATATCTATTGTAATTTGTTCCATACTTTTAATGATTAAATACTTGCATTGGCTTCTAACTCTTGTTTAATCCAATCGTACCCTTTTTCTTCCAATTCAATGGCAAGGTGTTTGTCGCCCGATTTCACAATTTTTCCATCGTACATTACATGCACGAAGTCTGGTACAATATAATCTAACAAGCGTTGATAGTGGGTAATCACTACGGTCGCATTGTCTTTAGTTCTGAGCTTGTTAACGCCATTGGCAACAATACGCAAGGCATCAATATCGAGACCCGAATCTGTTTCGTCGAGAATAGAAAGGGTAGGATTGAGCATAGCCATTTGGAAAATTTCATTTTTCTTTTTTTCTCCACCCGAAAAACCTTCGTTCACGGAACGATTGTTTAATTTTGATTGAATCTCCACCAATTTTTTCTTTTCTTCCATCAATTTCAAGAAATCGGCACCTCCAATAGGTTCTAAACCTTTGTATTTGCGAATTTCGTTTACGGCAGTTTTCATAAAATTAGCCATACTCACCCCAGGAATTTCGACAGGATATTGAAAACCTAAGAAAATACCTTCTCTTGCTCTTGTTTCGGGGGGTAAATCGAGTAAATTCTTACCTTTGTAAAGAATTTCTCCTTCGGTAACTTCAAAAATATCGCGACCAGCAATTACGGAAGCAAGTGTACTTTTGCCAGTGCCGTTGGGACCCATAATGGCATGCACTTCACCCGCTTTTACTTCTAAATTAAAATCTTTTAAAATTTCTTTTTGGTTGATAGATACGCGTAAATGTTTTATTTGTAACATAAATAATTTTTTTTAAATGAATGAATTAACCTACACTGCCTTCGAGGCTAATGGATAATAATTTTTGAGCTTCTACGGCAAATTCCATAGGTAGTTTATTTAATACTTCTTTGGCGTAGCCATTTACAATTAAACTAATAGCACTCTCGTTGTCAATGCCACGTTGTAAACAATAAAACAACTGGTCTTCAGAAATTTTGGAAGTAGTGGCTTCGTGTTCGACAATAGAAGATTTGTTGTTGGTTTCTATGTAAGGGAATGTATGAGCTCCACACTTATCGCCCAACAATAAAGAGTCGCATTGGGTATAGTTTCGCGAATTGATAGCGTTTTTAGAAACTTTAATTAATCCACGATAAGAATTATTGCTTTTGCCAGCCGAAATACCTTTTGATATAACGGTGCTTTTGGTGTTTTTACCCAAATGAATCATTTTAGTTCCAGTATCCGCCTGTTGATAATTGTTAGTAACTGCCACTGAATAAAACTCACCCACCGAATTGTCGCCTTTGAGGATAAGACTAGGGTATTTCCAAGTAATGGCAGAACCTGTTTCAACCTGTGTCCACGATATTTTAGAATTATGCCCTTTGCAAAAACCTCGTTTGGTAACAAAATTATAAATACCCCCATCACCGTTTTTATTACCGGGATACCAATTTTGAACGGTTGAATATTTTACTTCCGCATTGTCGTGTGCAATGATTTCAACAATGGCGGCATGCAATTGATTTTCGTCACGCATAGGCGCTGTGCAACCTTCCATATAACTAACATAGCTGCCTTCGTCTGCAATAATCAAAGTGCGTTCAAATTGACCGCTATTGGCTGCGTTAATTCTAAAATAGGTGGATAACTCAATAGGACATCGAACACCAGGTGGAATGTAGCAAAAAGAACCATCGCTAAAGACTGCCGAATTTAAAGCAGCAAAAAAATTGTCGGTATAAGGCACTACTGAACCCATATATTTTTTAACTAAATCGGGATGCTCTTTCACTGCTTCGCTATAAGAACAAAAGATAATTCCTTTTTCGGAAAGCGTTTCTTTGAAGGTAGTTTTCACCGAAATGCTATCAACCACAGCATCAACCGCAACCCCAGAAAACAGTTTTTGTTCTTCTAAAGAAATGCCGAGTTTATTGAATGTTTTAAGCAATTCGGGGTCCACTTCATCTAAACTATTGAGCGTTTGTTGTTTTTTGGGAGCGGCATAAAAAATAATATTTTGATAATCGATGGGAGGGTGATGCAAATGTGCCCAAGTGGGTTCTGTAAGCGTGAGCCAATGACGATAAGCCTTTAAGCGAAATTCGAGCATAAACTCGGGTTCATTCTTTTTGGCAGAAATATATCGAACGGTATCTTCTGATAAACCGATGGGGGAGGTTTCTGTTTCTATATCGGTAACAAAACCATATTTATAATCACCTTGGGTAAGTTCTTGTATGATATTGTTTTTGTCGTTTTCCATGATAAATAAATCAATTGTCGTTTATTTAGATTAAATATAAATAATATGCAAAAATAATTAAATCGTATGGAATATCCCAATAAAAAAAATAAATATTTTTAAACGTTCTTAAAAAAAAAGACCTCAAACAAAGAATTATTAAAGAGTTCCAAAATGGATAGTCCTAATTGGCAATTTGGGATAAAATATAATAACAATTGAAATCCATGAGTTTAGCCTCCTAGTCTAATGCCTAAGCAACTGAATAGTAAAAGAGATGGTATAAAAATTAATTTGGGGGAGTCTATCTATTTATTGTTTAAGGGAGCTAATGCAGCTTGCAAAACGTGATAATCGCTGGCATCATACACAAAAGCTACAATTGATAAATTGTCTTTTTTCCAATCGCTTTTCAGCGTTAGTGTATATGAATTATTAAATGTATCTCCTATCTTAATTGAAGCATTCCCAATAGTAGTTCCCCAAGTTGAGTTAACAACGCTTCTTAAAACGTGCATGTGAACATAATCAATGATATCGGGGGTGCTACCAATGCTTGGGTCGCTGTTTTTTTGTGGTTTAATAATACTATCTTCCATAATGCACACACATAGCTTATAATTGCCCGTTAATGCAATATTGAACTTTGTATTAACTCTTGTAGTATAATTGCTTGTAGTTGTATTATAATAGTTTTTAACATTAATAATTGCTTCTGGAGATGTAGTTACAATACTTGCAATTTTACCATCCCACGAACCATAAGCATTAACAAAGCTTCCATTATATTTTGTTCTATTTATTAAACCAGCAGGGTATCCAGTGATACTCCATACGGCATTCCATTCATCAACAGTTGGCAATACTCTAAAGTCATAAGTATAATCACCAGAGGAAGCGGGTGCTGCAAAAGTACCTTGATGGACCGCCAAAACCACTAATTGATTGCCGTATTTTTGCAATAATTCGTGTGCTTTCACATGGGCTTTAGGGCAATTTACGCAAGTGTGTCCAGTATAATCTTCTAACAATACAACTCTTTTATCTATAGTATCTGTAATGGTATTTCCTGTTAAAACACCTGTTGTATCTATAATTACTGATTGTTGTTTTTTGTAAGGTTCGTCAATTTTACTACAGGCGAAAAATGAAAATGCAATTACCAATGTTAGTAATAGTAATTTGCTTATTTTAATTATGTTTTTCATAGATTATAATTTTAAAAATTAAAAACTACTTGTAATAGTTAATGAAATTCCATTAGAAGCAGGAACTTGCCTACATACACCGCCAACACAGGTTATGCCTTGTCGTTGTTTGCCATAAGATAATGCAAAACGATTGGTGCCTTTGGTAAATCCAAAAGCAGCATTATAATAATGAAAGCGTCTTTTGGTGTCAGGATTGTCGTAATTATATAAATCGGCAACAGAAAAAAACCATTTTGGAGCTATGGTATATTCTAACAAACACATCGCCCAATCGTGTTCATCTTGTTTTGCCATTAGGCTATGCAATTCCATACGTAGTGTATTTGTAGTATTAAATTTATAAGATATATCTAGCACTACAATATTTGCAAATATTGTTGGAGCACCAGGATGTCCTTCAATAATGTCTTTATTGTATGTAATATATGCATAAGTTAATATCGCTTTAATGCTTTTAGAAAATTTTCGGTTAATTTCAATGTTAAAATCTTCAAAATACTTTTTATCTCCCATTTTAAAGAAATCTGATTTATAACCCAAAGTGCCATCGGTTCCAATAGCAATTGTATCATTTAATTTTTGCTTATCAATAGAGTTGGCTAATGAATAATTTACAGAAACTTTGGTTCCATAAGAACCACCAAGCCAAGAGTCTTTTTTTATGTTGTACATAATACTTCCTTCATAACCAATTTCGCCATTAGGTTGTGTTCCATAAGGATACATGGCGGTTAAGGTATAAGCATGTTGTTTGGTAAGAGCAGGTAGATAATTAATAATTAATACATTACCAACTTCGTTTCTGTCAGAACGAAAGTCCATATTGTCAATTCTTTTGGCAGAAAGGATAACTCCCAAGCCTTTTTGTGAGTAACTTGTAGAAACAAACAAACCTTCTCCATGTTTATAAATCATATTATTACTGGCATTCGGGTCGTTGATTTTATAAGCATATTCGCCCATTATACCAAAACCACTTCGGGTAATATTTAATCTTCCAGCATAAGCTCCTACATTTTCGGGTAAATTATAAACAGGGTCTGAGCTAGGCTGATATTTACTAACAAAACTTCCTCCAATTGTATATTTAGTTTTCATAGCATCCAAACCAAATATATCATTAATAAAGAAATTGCCATCAAAACCTCTTACAATACCTACTCCTTTATCGAAAAAGAAACGCTGATTACCAATAAGTCCTTTTAATTCTATTCCTTTATAAGGTTTGTATTTCACATGTATTCCATCCATGGCATTATCGTAGCCTAAACTTCTTTCTTCGTAAGTTCTAAATACCATTCCACTACCAAATTGGTCATAAAAATTACCCACCGTAACTTGTAACCCATCATTTGTATAAGAGGCAAAACGATATGGTATACCATTACCTTTATATCTTGGATCAAAGCCTAACATAGCATTTTGATAACTTTCGAAACGAATACCCGCATTAAAATTACCATTGGAATAAATAATATTTGCAAAACCATTCATCAACAATTTTTCTGGCACATTTGGAGCGCCAATTAGACTATCTTTCAAATAATATTGAGCATCCATTTGAAAATTTCCGTGTATTTGCCCACCACCAATAGTTTGTGATTTTGCAAATATTGGAGAAAGAACCACTGATAAAATAAAAATCGTATAAACTTTTCTGAAATAATTTTTCATAGTCATCATATTTAATGGTAGTATTTTACTTAATATCTTCGCCTTTGATTATTTTTCTTACGATATCAATTATTTCAAGTTCTCCACCGTCTGAAAAAGAGGTGTGTTGCCAAACAATTTCTTTTTTTCCATTAAGAATGAACATATGGGGAACTAAATTTACATTCATCGCTCTTTTAAAGTCTTGATTTGGGTCGAGCAATATTTCGAAATCCCAACTATTTCCATTTGCTAGTGGTTTCACTTTGTCAGAAGAACGAGAATCGTCAATAGAAACAGCAATTAGTTTTACACCAGTTTCTTGTTGCCAGTCAGCATATACATCCGCAATTGTATTGAGCTCTTTGCAGCACGGTTTGCACCAAGTAGCCCAAAAACTAATGATAATTGGTTTCCCATTGTTTTCAATTTGACTACTGTTGAATGTATTGCCCTCAATCGTTTTTAGGTCAACAGAAGGTATTTGAGCAAGCTTTTTCTCAGTATCTTGAGAATATACTGCCATTACTAACATTGAAATCAATAGCATTAAACCGATTTTTTTCATAATAATTTTTTTTAAGTTTTAAATGATTGTTGCAATAATTACACCATTTTTAAGAAAAAGGAAATTTATGAGTTGCAAATATAAAAAATAAACAATCATACATCAAAACATTTTTATATATAAATTAATTAATATGTTGATAAAAATTAATTGATAACTCTTCCTTTAAAATAGAAGGTTGTTCGATTTCAGATGGTTCGGGTTCAATTTCATCATCTTGTTCTTCTTCCCATTCGTATTTCTTACTTTGAGGTCCTTGATGACGGTAAAACCAAGCAATTACAACTCCTGCAATCAATCCCATTAAATGCGATTCCCAAGAAACTTGTTCTTTCATTGGGAAAATGCCCCAAACCATTCCTCCATAAAGAAAAATAATAAGCATAGAGATCGCCATTAATTTCCCATCACGCCTAAGAACGCCACTACAAAACAAAAATGAGGCATAACCATAAATAATACCACTTGCTCCTATATGATAGGCATCTCTTGCAATAATCCACACCCATAATCCTGTTAAAATATATATCATTATTGAAACTTTTATTGCTACTTCTCGATAAAAATAAAAGATCCCCCAGCTAAGTAAAAATAAAGGGGCGGAGTTAGCCAAGAGGTGCGAAAAGCTTGCGTGTATGAGAGGAGCTGTAATAATACCAATCAAACCTCTTGCTTGTAGAGGCAATATTCCATAATCGGAAAAATCTAAATGAAAAACATATTCTATCAGTTTGATTAGCCAGATGATAGTTAAAAAGCAAAACGGGAAAATCAATGAATTTAATACTTTTTTATTTTCCTCTTTCATTTAAAGATTATTTTAAAAAAAACCTAATAATAAATATATTTACAAAGCCTTTTCATAAAAATTGTTAAATATATCTACTGTTTGAGCAAAGTAAATCAATTTTATTGTAATTTTACCATTCTTTAACAAGTAAAAATAAAATCTTAAAATATGAATACTAAAATAAGCAATATGAAGCGATTTCTAACTTTTTTTCTTGTAATATGTTTTGTTTTATCTATAAACATAGTCAAAGCTCAAAACAATAAATCAGAGCAAAACAATGCTGAAAAAAGAAAAGCTCAAAACGATAATGAATTTGATAATAGTAAAAATAAAAGTAACAATCCTATTGCTCCTAATAAGGATATCAAATATATTGATAATAATTATAGCAATAAAAGCGACATATCAGATTTAAGTAATAAATTTTCTTCTGCACTTCAGATAATCAATTTATCTTATGTTGATACTGTTAATGAAAACAAGCTTGTAGAAACTGCAATTATTAAAATGCTTGAAGAACTTGACCCACATTCTGTTTACATTAGTGCAGCAGAATTAAAAGCTGCAAATGAACCTTTAGAAGGCAATTTCGAAGGTGTAGGCATACAGTTTCAGATAATAAAAGACACAATAGAAGTGGTGGCAACTATTGCAGGCGGTCCTTCAGAAAAAGTGGGTGTGATGCCTGGCGATAAAATAGTGATGATTGATAAAGAAAGTGCTACTGGCAAAAAAATTTCCAATGATTATGTCCTGAAAAAACTTAGAGGAAAGAAAAACACTAGAGTAAATATTATGATTTTTCGCAGAGGAGTTAAAGAGTTACTCGATTTTACTATAACAAGAGATGTAATTCCTTTGAAAAGCATTGATGCTACCTTTATGGCAACTGATAATATTGGTTATATTAAGTTAGATCGTTTTGCACAATCATCTATCTTAGAATTTAACCAATCGCTTACCGAATTGAAAAAGAAAGGAATGAAAAGCCTTATTCTCGATTTAAGAGGTAATTCTGGTGGTTACCTTAATACAGCCATTGATTTAGCTGATGAATTTTTACCCAAAGGGAAATTAATTGTTTATACAGAAGGAGTTCATAGTCAACGAATCAATTATAATGACAAATACAAAGGAGACTTTGAAGATGGAAAATTGGTTGTATTAATTGACGAAGGTTCTGCTTCTGCTAGCGAAATTGTTGCTGGAGCAATTCAAGATTGGGACAGAGGTTTAATTATTGGTCGTCTTTCTTTTGGAAAAGGGTTAGTTCAAAGACCGTATGATTTACCTGATGGTTCCGTGATTAGATTAACTACAGCCCGTTATCACACACCAACTGGTCGTTGTATTCAACGTCCTTATATAAATGGCGTTGATAAATATTACGAAGACCTTGAAGATAGATTTAAAAAAGGAGAACTTTATACTGCTGACAGCATTCATTTTCCTGATTCTCTCAAGTACTACACTTCCAAAAATAGGGTAGTTTATGGTGGAGGTGGAATTATGCCAGATATTTTTATTCCTATTGACACTACAGAAACTTCTATTTATTATTCTTCGCTTGTTCGTAAAGGAATTTTAAATCAATTTTCTCTCCAATATGTTGATGACCATAGAAAAAAATTAAAAGAACAATATACAAACCTTGATTATTATGTAAAAAATTATGTTGTTGAAGAGGAGGTATTTAATCAGCTTGTAGAATATGCAATCAAAGACGGTGTTAAAAAAGATGATAAAGGAATTGAGACTTCTAAAAATTTAATAAAAAGAGATTTAAAAGGGCTGATAGCAAGAAATCTTTGGGATACAGGTGCTTATATTCAAATATTTATGCAAACAGACAATGCTTATATTAAAGCTATTGAAGCTATCAATGATTCTAATACATTCAAAAAAAATAAAATTCAGGAATAAATAAAACTCAATTTAATAATGGAAGTATTTTATGTATGTTGTGGATTGGCAATAGGTTTTCTTATTGCTTGGTTTTATATTAACAATAAAGGAAAAAATAAAATAGATAATTTGCAGCAATCTTTCTATGATTTAGAAAAAGATAAAATAAAAACAATTGCTGAATATGATAAATCGAATGGTATCTTAGGTGAAAAGCTTGAAACATTGATTAAAGAAGCCGACATCAACAAAAAAGAATTATTGGAAGAAAAACTTAAATCCGAAGCTTATTCTACTAGACTTGCAAAAGCAGAAGTTGAATTTCGCAATCTACAAGAAAAACTTGCTACACAAAAAACAGAATATGAAGAACTCCAGAAAAAATTAACTATTGAATTTGAAAATATTGCAAATAAGGTTTTAAAAGTACACTCTCAAGAGTTT
>Ga0210051_1003853_pt1 | contig 14798 bp, 17 predicted proteins | sample CryGey092014_all_FD_185464 | JGI IMG/M metagenome (GOLD analysis project Ga0210051, IMG submission 185464) | Groundwater microbial communities from aquifer - Crystal Geyser CG23_combo_of_CG06-09_8/20/14_all (SPAdes) (version 2) | ecosystem: Environmental > Aquatic > Deep subsurface > Groundwater...
GTGTGTAGTCCCACAACTATGAGGTAAATTGAATTTTATTCATTATAAAAAACGAAGAGCAAATTTGTCAACATTGAGAGTGTTTACTAACCTCACCCCCTTTATTCCCCTCTCCTTCAAAGGAGAGGGGGAAGAGATTTATAGAGAGGGGTTTCACCCCTCTCTTACCTGCACGGGGGAGACGACCCCCTTCCCTTGCTAAGGGAAGGTGGTCAGGGGGATGGGTTGCTAAACAATCTCAATTTCACAGTTGAAGCACGCACCTAATTACGCTAAAATACTGATGTCGGGAAAATGCGGATAACTGGCGGTAAAGCCAAAGGAATACAATTAAAAACGCTACAGAAACAATCACTTCGCCCTACTACAGATTTAGTAAGACATGCCATTTTCTCCACCTTACAGAACATGTCCCATGATTGGCACCGAATTGTTGACTTATATGCTGGCACTGGGGCTTTAGGCATTGAGGCCCTAAGCCGCAACGCAGAGTGGGTTGATTTCGTTGACCAAAGCAAAAAGTGCTGCGACATTATTAAACATAACCTGGAAAAGACAGGTTTTTCCGACAGAGCTCACGTTTATTGTTGTAACGTGAAGAAGGCAATCACATTCCTAAACAATAATTACGATGTTATTTTCCTTGACCCCCCGTATTCTCTGTCATCTATAGACAACGTATTAACAACCATAGCCAGTTCAGAGCTTATAGTAGCCAACTCCATGGTAGTGCTTTGCCACACGAAGCACTTTTCACCAAACTCTGAGTATGATAAACTACATCTAGTTAAACAATCTCATTATGGTGATACATGTGTTTCTATGTATCGAAGAATAAACAATGGTAACAGCAATATATCCCGGTAGCTTCGACCCCATAACTAACGGACACCTCGATATTATTAACCGTGCGTCTGCTCTTTTTGACAAGTTAATCATCGGCATCTATGATAGACCTGATAAACAAATGCTCTTTTCTCTAGAAGAAAGGTTAGCTTTGGCCAGGGAAGCAGTAGCTGAGGTACACAATGTTTATGTTAAACCCTATTCTGGCCTCACCGTGGACTTCATCCGCAAAGAACGAGGAAAGATAATGATTCGAGGATTACGGATGAATTCCGACTTTGAGGCAGAGTTCGAAATGGCAATGATGAATAAGAAACTGGCACCAGATATAGAATTAATTTGCTTCATGACAAGCTCTGAATATCAGTGCCTCAGCTCCAGGTTGATTAAGGAAGTAGCAAAGCTTAGAGGTTGCCTTGAGGGACTAGTTCCCGAACATGTTGCTGTTGCCTTGAATGAAAAGTTATGTGGAGGATACCTTGAAGCTCCAGCAGAAAAGGCTTCACATCGAAACAAAACTTCATTGTAATTAAGGAGGTGATAAAGGAATGGCATACAAAATTACCGATGAATGCATCAGTTGTGGCGCCTGTGAATCAGAATGCAAGAATGAGGCGATAAGTGAAGGTGAATCAATCTATGTCATCGACCCCGACAAATGCACTGAGTGTGTAGGGTGGTTTGAATCATCCAAGTGTGTCGAGATATGTCCAGTAGATGCCTGTGTTCTCGACCCAGAGCATAAGGAAACCCACGAGCGACTTCGGGAAAAGTGGCGCAAGTTACATCCCGGCGAGACTCCAACTGTCACTTAAGGTAAAGCTTATCCAAGATTTTAAGTGAAAAACCGCTTGCCATAACTTGGAGCCTCTTTTAACTGACCCCAAAATGACCTCTCGCTGTAAGCCCTTATAGCGTCATAGCAAGCGCTACATTGGTTCATCTGCGAGAAATTCTCTATCATCTCTTTTTGGGTAGAATATGTATTACCGCAATGTGAACAGGAAACAAAACCCCCATCAGGCATTACAACGAAGAATCTTATGCCAGCTTTACAATTGGGCATGTAGCCTTGTTCGAAGTACCTCAAAGTGTCTAATAGTATAGCTTTTGAATTGATTACATGGTTGGTTTGCTTTTTTAACTCTATAAGCCCGCTAATTGTTTGGCGTAAAACCTTCAAATCCTCTTCGCTATTGATGCAGTAATCTTCGTTGCCTGTTCGCAGCGCGGTATACGCGCTATACGATATGGATATATTCCAGTCCCTAGCCTTTTGGGCTAAGGATAATATATCTCTAAGGTTAGCCCTTGTTATAGCTGTGTTCAGGATGATGTCCCGGTAACCAAACTTTGCTAACTGTGGAAGCGTCTGCTCCAAATGTTTATATAAACCTCGGTGTCGTCGAAAATCATCGTGTCGCTCATCGGGGAAGTCGAGTGACACGGAAAATTGATTCACTCCAGCCTCATACAATTGTAAATAGTTGCTCTCGTTTAGCAACACTCCATTGGTAACAAGTATCAGGTACGGTAATCCATCAGATTGTTTGATAGCCCTGCTTATAGCTACTATGTCTTTACGCAGAAGTGGTTCACCACCAGAAATTTGCACTACTGGCGGCTTTAAAAGTTGAGCCAGCTTACTGTAATCATCTGGTTGAAGTTGCTTCTCGTTCTTTATAATTCCGCCCAATTCACAATGCCGGCAATTACAGTTACAAGAAAGTGTTACCTCATAAGAAACTACTAAAGGACGCTTAGTTATATAGTTATGAATTTCCCTTCTAGCAATTTTAATCCCTTGCAATGGAGAAAGATTTGTCATTTATCAACCTCCTATTTGAAACCAATCACTGTGGAATAATTAAGCTTTGAGGGATATGTCACCATTATCGTATTCATAATCTTGCCCAAAATAGAGTCAGGATAAAGCAAAGTTTTTACCTTCTCATACACCTTTAAGTATTTCAGTATTGGTGTAAATAGATAGAGTAAACTTATAGTTTCCCTATAACACACAGAAGATACGTTTTTGAATTCGGCATTCAGAAGGATATCCATAAGTGTTTTAGTGGTAAATTGGTTGATGTGAACTCTCCTTATCTCCCACCATCTTTTGCCTAGAATTTTTGCCAGCATGCTCCCGACATTTGGAGTTGACACTGCCAGCAGCCCCCCAGGCTTGAGTATCCTGTGAACTTCTTTAAGGAGAGGCAGAGGGTACGGGACATGCTCTAGAACCACCCATAAAGTAACCACATCAAAATAGTTTTCTGGAAATTGCATCTCTTCAAATGGTCCTACCTCTACATCCAAGCCAAACTCCCTCCTGGCATATTCCCCGGCATTCTGCGATAATTCAACCCCCTTGGTAATATAGCCGGCCTTGGAAGCATTAAACAGGAAAAAGCCTTCTCCACAACCTACATCTAAAAGCGTTGTATTGCTCTTATATCTTTTAATTAGTTTTACCTGCGATTTAGTTGCTAGCAGGCGACTTCTTCGAATAATAGAAGCATCGATATTCTCCATTTCAGAGTAGTTATCGTTGATTCGGCTTGCTTTCTCAATTGGATTTACATATACAAGCTGGCACTTTCGACACTTAACATGCCTTCCATATTTACCTCCAGGAAGCATATAGACAGTATCTATACCACCTTGAAGGTCACCTCTCTTTATATTGGAGTCGAACAGCACCTCAAAGTCATTCTCTCCACAATTGGGGCAATTACGATGCTCAAATAATGAATCCATCTTACCTTGTTGCTTGCTTAAAGTCGCTTGGCTTTCTCATAAGCAGCAATAACAGCTTCAAGAATGCTGGAGCGAAAGCCTCCCCTCTCAAATTGAGCCAGAGCTTCAGCAGTCGTCCCACCTGGAGAAGTAACCATGTTCCTCAGCTCAGCAGGGTGTTTTCCCGTCTTTTCCACCATGTAAGCAGAGCCAAGTATCGTCTGTAGTGTTAATTCCTTAGCCGCTTTGTAAGGTAAACCGATACGGACACCAGCATCGGTAAGCACTTCGATAAATAGAAATACATAAGCTGGACCACTACCACTTAAAGCCGTAGCCATATCAATATACTTCTCATCGGGAAAATAAAGTTCCTTCCCAAAAGCACTAAGAATAGAGCGAGCCATCTTTTTATGTTCCTGAGTAGCTTCGCTCATCGTAGTCCATACCGTCATTCCTTCTCCAATCTGCGCCGGCATATTAGGCATAGCACGAATGATATAAGGATAAGTTAAACCATCACTCAGAGTAGATAAGCTAGCGCCAGCCACTATGGATAATATGGCTTGTTGGCGCAGTGACCCTCTTATGACCTCCATCACCTCCGCTAAATCCCTAGGCTTAATTGCCAGGACAACCACATCCGCATTCTCCACCGCTCTGCTACTATCAGCAGAGGTTTTCACTTTATATTCTCGGGCTAATAATTCACGCCTTAATTCATTCACATCGCTAACCACAATATCCTGAGGCGAAACGACCTTTTTAGCCAGAAGGCATTTAATCATTGCTTCCCCCATTGTCCCACCACCAATAAATGTTATTCTCATATCCCTCCTTTATCTTACCACAATATTCATCACTCGACCAGGAATGTAGATGATTCTATCAATCTTTTTACCATTGGTGTAGGTTTTAATTCGCTCACGACTCAATGCCAGTTCCCTGGCTTCAACTTCAGTTATAGAAGCAGGCACAACCAGCTTGTCACGTAACTTACCATTTACCTCTATCGGCAGTGTAATTTCTGCCTCTTTGGCAAGCTCTTCGTCAAACTTCGGCCAGAATTGATTATGAACGCTGTAAGAATGACCACTCCTAACCCATAATTCCTCAGCAAGGTGAGGAGCGGTGGGAGCAAGAAGAAGCAAAAAATAGCTAATAGCTTCTTGCCACAGCAGAAGTGAGACATTCCTCACTTCCTGTACTTTGGATAGGTAATTGGTTAACTCCATAAGGCTAGCTACCATAGTATTAAAGCGAAATTTTTCCAAATCCTCAGTCACCTTCTTAATTGTCTTGTGAACAATTCGGCGAAGTTCTCTCTCCCCTTCAGATTCAACTTCCAGGCTAACATAGTCTGTCATTACCAAGCTCCATACTCTGTTCAGCCAGCGGCTTATGCCTACAATACCGTTATCACTCCATTCACCACCGAACTCCCATGGTCCCACAAACATTAAATAACCCCGAACAGCATCTGCGCCTAACTCGGCTACGTATTCATCCGGAGCAATTACATTTCCTTTAGACTTACTCATCTTGCTGCCACGGTAAATTATGGTGCCCTGATTAAATAGACGAGTAAATGGCTCGGCAAAATCAACCAGACCTATATCTCTCAATGCTTTGGTAAAAAAACGAGCGTAAAGAAGATGCATCACGGCATGCTCGGCACCGCCAGTATACATATCAACTGGCAGCCAATACTTTATCTTTTCAGCATCAAATGGAGCATCGCTCGCTTTGGGACTGGTATATCGCAGGAAATACCAATTAGAGCACATGAAGGTATCCATAGTATCAGTTTCCCTCTTCGCCGGACCAGAGCACTGAGGGCAGGTAGTGTTGACAAACGAAGGACAGTATTTAAGAGGAGACTCACCGGTGGGCTTAAATTCAGCATCAGGAGGAAGTAAAACAGGTAAATTCTCTTCAGGCACAGGAACTATGCCACATTTATCACAGTAAACCATAGGTATCGGCGCTCCCCAGTATCTCTGTCTCGAGATGAGCCAATCCCGGAGTCGATAACTAACAGTTGGTTTACCCCACCCCTTTTCCGTTAACAAATCGCAAATCGCCTTGCTCCCTTGTTCACTGGACAACCCGGTAAATTCACCGGAATTTATCATCACGCCTTGCTCAATATACAGCAGCGGAGTTTCCTCACCCAACCAGCCAGGAGGAGCAATGACAGGACGAACAGGCAAGCTAAATTCTCGAGCAAATTCCAGGTCTCGCTCATCATGAGCAGGTACCCCCATCACTGCTCCAGTGCCATAAGTGAGCATCACATAATCAGTAATCCAGATAGGCACTTTCTCGCCATTCAACCTATTGATGACATAGCTTCCCAGGAAAACCCCGGTCTTTTCCCTGCCTAAGGCTGTCCGCTCATATTCAGTTTGCCGCCGACACCACTCAGTATACTTCTCAACCTCAGCCTTATGTTCCGGGGTAGTCAACAAAGGAACCAAAGGATGTTCCGGTGCTAGCAGGAAAAAGGTTACTCCAAAAATAGTATCAGGGCGAGTGGTAAACACCCTTATCTCCTTTTGCTCTACGCCCTCGTGTTCTAACTCAAAGGAAATTTCAGCACCTTCGCTTTTACCAATCCAGTTTTTCTGCATTATCTTTATGCGTTCCGGCCAATCTATTTGACTGTGGTCAAGGAGTTCTTCGGCATACTTGGTGATTCTAAAGAACCACTGCTCCATATCCTTTTTAGTCACCTGAGTGCCGCAACGCTCACATAATCCCTCCCCTACCACCTGTTCGTTAGCCAATACTGTCTGACACTTAGGACACCAGTTAACTGGCGCCTTAGCCCGATAAGCCAATCCAGCATGGTAAAGCTTTAAGAAAAACCATTGTGTCCATTTATAATATTCAGGAAGGCAGGTAATCACCTCGCGCTTCCAATCATAGATTGCTCCTATGCTTTTTAACTGGCGGCGCATATTCTCAATGTTCTTCATCGTCCACACATAGGGATGGATACCATGGCTAATAGCAGCGTTCTCCGCAGGAAGCCCAAAAGCGTCAAACCCCATCGGGTGAAGCACATTATAACCCTGCATTCTCTTGAACCGGGCATACACATCCGAAGGAGCCATAGCATACCAATGTCCGATATGGAGGTCCCCCGAGGTATAGGGGAGCATGGTCAGGGCATAAAATTTAGGGCGGTCGCTTTCCTCACTTACCTCATAAATGCCATCGGCGGCCCACTTATCCTGCCACTTTTTCTCAATTTCCCGGGGATTGTATTTCAACGCCATGGCGATAAAGTTTAGCCCATTTCAGAGGCAAATTAAAGAGCCAAGTTTCATCCACCTCTGAAAAAGCCGACCTTGTCATTGCGAGAAGCGTCAGCGGTTGCGAGGCGTAGCCGAAGCAAACTGGAGCATGAGATTCCTCGTTTCACTCGGAACAGGCTCCGCAATCTGCAAGCGAGATACCTCGCTTGCACCCATAACAACCTGTGTAACATAGAGAGTGTTTACTAACCTCACCCCCTTTATCCCCCTCTCCTTCAAAGGAGAGGGGGAAGAAATTTATAGAGAGGGGTGAAACCCCTCTCTTACCTACACTCCCCCTTCCCTTAGCAAGGGAAGGGGGCAGGGGGATAGGTTGCTAAACAATCTCTAACATACAGTGTTGCTTTGCTTCTCCATCAGTTGACGGATGAGATTGCCACGCGGAGCCTGTCCTGAGCAGAATGAGATTCTTCGCTACGCTCAGAATGACAAGAAGCGAAGGGCTCGCAAAGACACAAAGAGTTATCAAGCCTTAGTTTTCATGTATAATCACTATAGATTCACAGCGAGAACTTTATGAAAACTAAGCCTGAATGGTATCCTTTACTGCTCTTCGGGTTAGCTTTTCTATTGCTTGGCTCAATTGCAGCTTGCGGAGAGGCCCCCTCCATAACCATTGAACCGACAAGCCTTAATTTCACTGCGGTGCAAGAAGGAACAAATCCACCAAGCCAAATATTAAGCATACGGAACTCGGATGGCGGAACGCTAAGTTGGTCAGCGAGCAGTGATGCTCAGTGGCTTACTGTAAACCCTGATAACGGAAGCTCTACTGGAGAGGTAGATAATGTAACCCTATCGGTGAATATTTCTGGCATGGATTCTGGACATTATGTTGCCCTCGTCATTGTTTCAGCACCAGGAGCCACCAATACCCCCCGAACAGCAGTGGTAAGCCTGTCAATCGAGGCACCTCATGGTCAGGAAGAGGAAGTGCTCAATGCGTTGGATACTGAAACCCTCCTTGCCCACGAGGGCGAAGTTAGAACAGTTGAGGGAATTGTAGTTGGAACTTACTACGCTGAAAAGTCCAAGGGAAAACCGACTTTCTTAGATTTCCATGACCCATATGAGGAATACTTCAAGGCTCTTATCTGGGAAGATTATAGAGATAAATTCACGCAAGCATTCCCTCCTAACCCAGAAACTTATTTTTTAAATAAGAAGGTAAGAATTAAAGGCTTGATTGAAACTTACGAAGGAGTACCGGAAATCGTCTTAAATGACTCATCGCAAATTTGGATTGTGGAATAGACTACTATTAGTCAGCTTGATTCTGATTTTCGCCATTTTCTTCACGGGCTGCTGCGAAACGAGTAATTTAGCTCTGGTAACTCATGTTATTGATGGCGACACCATAGAGATTGAGGGTGGTTACTATGTTCGTTACATCGGCATCGATACTCCGGAGAAGGATGAACCATTTTACCAGGAAGCTACCGAAGCTAACCGGAACTTCGTTGAGGGAAAGAAAGTTTACCTGGAAAAGGACATTGAGGATAAAGACGAATATGGTCGCTTGCTCAGGTATGTGTGGGTGGACAATACTATGGTTAACGCTGAACTTGTTAAACTAGGCTATGCCTATTGCTACTCCTATTCACCAAACACCAAATACCAACAATATTTCCTCCAATTGGAGAGGGAGGCACGAGGGCAAAAACTAGTATTGTGGGCCGCTAATCCCTAGCAAATACTAGCTAAATAGCATATACTATCCCGATATTGCACGCTAATGGATGAAGTCATTATCTCCAAAGCGATAACTGAAAGCTACATAAAAGACCTTATTGAGGCAATGGAGGTCGATGTTGCCATAGTGGGTGCCGGACCGTCAGGGCTGGTTGCTGCCTGTTATCTGGCAAAGGAAAAAGTAAACACCGTCATCTTCGAAAAGAGGTTGAGCATTGGGGGCGGCATATGGGGTGGTGGAATGATGTTCAATAGAATTGTAGTCCAGGATAAAGGCAAGAAAATACTCGATGAATTCGGCATCGCCACCACCAAATACCAGGAAGGCTACTATGTTGCCCGCGCCATAGAGGTAGCTTCTGCCCTCTGTTTGCAAGCGGTAAAAGCCGGCGCCAGGATATTCAACCTGATTAATGTTGAAGATGTGGTTATCAGAGAAAACGATAAAGTTAGCGGGCTGGTGTTGAACTGGAGCGCTGTGCCCATAGCAAATTTACATATCGACCCCCTGGCTATGAAAGCTAAACTGGTAATTGATGCCACAGGGCATGATTGTGATGTTTGTCATCTGGTCACCAGGAAAATAGGCGCTAATCTCAGGACACCCACAGGAAACATAATCGGCGAAAAACCGATGTGGGCTGAGATGGCCGAGAAACAGGTTGTGAAAAACACTAAAGAGGTTTATCCCGGATTAATAGTTGCCGGCATGGCAGCAAGTGCCGTCTTTGGTTTGCCCAGAATGGGACCAATATTCGGAGGCATGCTTCTATCAGGCAGAAGGGCTGCTGAGCTGGCTATAGAATTACTGAAATAACGATGGCAAAGACAATCGCTGAGATTAACGAAAAAATTAAACAGGGAAAGGCGGTGGTGGTAACCGCTGAAGAAATAATTGATATTGCCCGCGAAAAGGGCATTACCCGGACAGCCGAGGAAATCGATGTCGTTACCACGGGCACCTTCAGCCCGATGTGTTCCTCAGGCGTGTTTCTAAACATCGGGCATTCCACGCCGAGGATGAAGTTTGGCGGCGGCAAGGTTTATCTAAACGATGTTCCAGCCTACACCGGTCTGGCAGCCGTGGATATCTTCCTCGGCGCAACCGCTTTGCCCGATGATGACCCCAGAAACAAAATCTATCCGGGCGAATTTCAGTATGGCGGCGGACATATCATCGAGGAGCTGGTCGCCGGAAAAGACATCAGGTTAGAAGCTATCGCTTATGGGACTGACTGCTACCCCAGAAAGAAGCTGGAAACCTGGATTAACATCAACGACATAAATAACGCTATCCTGTTTAACATAAGGAACGCCTACCAGAACTATGATGTCGGGGTAAACCTATCGAACCGAATGATTTATACCTATATGGGCGTGTTGAAACCACAGCTGGGCAACGCTAATTACTGCACCTCGGGACAGCTTTCCCCCTTGCTTAATGACCCCTATTATAAAACCATAGGCATAGGAACCAAGATATTTCTGGGTGGTGGCGTGGGCTATGTCGCCTGGCATGGTACACAACACAATCCCGATGTCCCCCGAGGGGATAATGGTGTGCCATTAGAGCCCGCCGGGGCTTTAGCGGTAATCGGCGATTTAAAACAGATGAAACCAGAATGGTTGGTGGGAACCAGCATGCTTGGCTACGGTTGCACCCTGAGCGTAGGCATAGGCATTCCTATACCGATACTCTCTGAAGAGATTTTACGCTATACCACGGTGACCGATGCTGAAATATTCGCCCCCATCATCGACTATTCTGAAGCTTACCCTAAAATGAAAGCTGGCAATCTCGGCGAAGTGAGCTACGCTGAGCTGAAAAGCGGTCACATAAAAATTCAACGAAAGGATGTCCCCACCGCTTCTTTATCCAGCTACTATAAAGCTCAGGAAATCGCTAATACCTTGAAACTATGGATAGCAAAGGGCGAATTTACACTTACCGAACCAGTAGCACCTTTGCCCGGAGCAGAATCAGGGATAACTATTAAGCCCCTTAAGGAAAAACCGATAATGGAGTGAGTTTAGCTGTCACCCTGAGCGTTAGCGAAGGGTCTCTAGATTCTTCGGTCGCTTCGCTCCCTCAGAATGACAAGTAAGGTTGCTAAACAATTTGATAATGGAGTGATGAGATGGACGTTTCAAAAAGAATAGTGTTGCGCTTCCCTCCCCGCATTACCAATCAATCCATAGTGTGCCGACTGGCTAAGGACTTCGACCTTACTTTTAACATCCTTAAAGCCTCGGTTACACCAGGAGAGGAAGGGCTGATGGTTATGGAGTTAAGCGGCGACCAGAGAAATTACGACAAAGGTATCCAGTACCTCACCAAAGTGGGAGTGAAAATTCAATCCTTGAGCCAGGATGTAGTTCGCAATGAAACCAGATGCACCCACTGTGGCGCTTGTGTCAACCTGTGCCCTACGGGTGCTTTCTCCCTAGACCCTGAAACAAGAAAGGTGCTTTTTGACCATAATAAATGCGTGGTTTGTGGGTTATGCGTTAAGGCTTGCCCCCCTCGAGCTATGGAATTATATTTCTAAATGCTCTATCGCCTCGGTATTAAAGACACCGACTTAGTTTCCTTCAATGTCGTGGTAAAACAGACCAACCTCTATATCCGAGCACAACACAACCTCAAGGATAAGGCATTTAAATCCCTTCTGAAACACCGCCGCTCCCTGGAAGGATATATCCAGCACCACCCCTTATTCTTAACAACGCTCGAGCCATATCCAGCAGAACAAAACGCTCCAGCCATTATCAAAGAAATGACAACAGCAAGCAAAATAGCCGGCACTGGTCCTATGTCTGCTGTAGCTGGCGCCATCGCTGAAGCCGTGGGCAGGGATTTACTCCCTTTCTCGCCCGAGATAATCGTGGAAAACGGCGGCGATATATTCCTGAAAACATCGAAAAAAAGGCTGGTGGGCATTTATGCCGGGGAATCCCCCCTTACCGGCAAAATCGCCCTGGAAATCAAGCCCCAAGAAACGCCTCTGGGGATATGCACCTCATCGGGAACCATAGGGCATTCCTTAAGCCTGGGCTGCGCCGACGCTGCGGTCGCCCTCTCATCATCCACAGCTCTGGCAGATGCTATCGCTACTGCCATAGGCAACATGGTCAAAGACATAGACGCTATTCCTCAAGCAATTGAGAAAGCCAAAGATATCCCAGGGTTATATGGCATAATCATCATCAAGGACGACAAGATGGGAATCTGGGGCAAGGTAAAAATCGTGCCCCTGGCTACAACGAGCAGGAGCAAGTCACCACGGTGATGAGCACTTCCTTGCTGGTTACGCCACCGCGTCCATCCAAGACGGTTGCCGTAATGATGAATTGCCCTCCGCGTGGAGGCGCAGTCCACTTAACCTTAGACCCACTCCCGGAGATATTCCCGGCATCGATTGACCAGGAGTAGCTGAGCTTATCATTATCGGGGTCTGAAGCGATGCACTCAATATTACAACTCGTATTATACATAATTTTGGTTTTCTCAGCAGTCAAGCTCTCAATGACCGGTAGATGATTAACCCCCACAGCAATAGTCACCGAAGTTGTGCTCATACCTCCCATGCTGTCCTCGACCAGCACAGTGATATTATAACTGCCCGGTTGTTGAGGAGCAGTCCAGTTCGCTATAGAGCCTTCACCGGTAATGTTACCACCTTCAGCTTCCCACTTATAAGTTAACTGGTCATTATCAGGGTCTTCAGCCTGGCACTCTAGCTGGCAATTACCTGAAGGGACCACCCAATCTTCACATGCAGTCAAGTTGGTAATTATTGGATGACTGTTAGTCCTCACGGTGATGATTATAGAGCCAGTAGTTTCACCACCATACTCATCGGTCACATTAACCGTGACGGTGTAATTGCCCAGCTCACCAGGAGCAGTCCAGCCACCAGATTCACCGCTCGTCCGAGCACGCATAACACCTCCACTCGCTGACCAGTTATAAGTCAGGTTACCGCCAGCAATAGAAGTGGCATTGCATTCAATATTGACCGTCTCTGAAGGAAGCACCAACGTTTTATCAGCCTCGAGGCTGTTGATAACCGGGGAATGATTAACTGGGCCGCAACCGCAGGCAATAACGATAGCAACAACGAGAACAATCAAACCAACTAGCCATTTCCGTAACCACAAATTCATTTTATGCCTTCCCACTTCCATTTCTTAATCAGCCAGGGACGAAAGTGCCAAAATCCAGTGGGATGAAACAGCAATATTATCACAGCCAGCATTAAGAGCACAACATCGTAGCCCATTGCCTGCATTGGCGTCACTATCCCGAAAAGCGTTTCCCATACCCCGAAGCAGTTACATGAGGGAAATTCTTCCATCCCGCGGCCTATTGCCAAGGCGTTGTTAGCCATAAAGCCAATGAGGAGCGGAAGACACAACCCAGCAGCAATTCGAGGAAATATCCCGAAAACCAAAAACAGCCCCAGAATTATCTCCCCTACAGGAAGGGCATGAGCGATGAGGTAAGCCATAGTAGGAGTCCAGAAGGATTTGAGCAGCAAGTCAGCAAACTCCGTCTGACCGGGTATCTTGCCCACCCCGGAGATAAACAGGGTCAAACCCACAAATGTGCTGGGACCAAGGGCAATCAAATCCCTCCGCCAGTCCCCTTTGGTTATGATACGAGGCATATGCAGCTATTATAGAATGCGTAACTATGCCACGCAACTCCCAAAGCCTCGCACGACATTTTTGAACGCCTTTTTTCGCCATTGCGAGGCGTAGTTTTAAACTGTAGTTGCCCAATTTATTGGGCAATTGTGCCTGATGAATCAGGCAACTACAAAATTCGGAGGCGAAGCAGCTTACACTGACACCCCGCAGGGAAAATCTTAACTGCTAAGCACTAAACCCTAAACAAATCCTAATGTCTAAATTCAAAACCTTTGTCTTGTAAATCATTCCACCTGCATTGAATTATGCCCCTGATTCCGCTTACAATGAAGCAAGAATGAACAAAGGCACGGTCTCCATAATCCTTCCCGCGCTTAATGAAGCCGGGACAATCGGCAAGGTCATTGACGAAATACCTAAGCAAGCCCTGGAGCAAGCAGGGTACAGCATCGAGGTTCTGGTAGTTGATAACAGCAGCACTGACCAGACCGCTCAAATCGCCCAAGAAAAGGGAGCCAGGATTATCACTGAGCCCCGAAGAGGCAAGGGCAGAGCAGTGAGAACCGCTTTTGAACAGGTCAGAGCCGACTTCGTATTCATGCTTGATGCCGATTATACCTATCCTGCCACCTATATCCCTGATATGCTCAAGCTTCTCAACCAGGGCTATTCCGTGGTAATAGGTTCCAGATTAAAGGGACAAAGGGAAAAAAACGCCATAAGCCGCCTGAATATAATCGGCAACCATTTGCTCACCCTGATGGCAAACACACTGTATCGCACCAGGATAAGCGATTTATGCACCGGCTATTGGGGCTTTAAGGGCGAGGTTATACCCAAATTAAATTTATCCGCCGAGGGGTTCAACCTGGAGGCGGAGCTATTCTCTCAGGTAGCCAAAAAAGGCTACCGCATAGGCGAGGTGCCCATCAACTACCGCTGCCGTTCCTCAACCAGCAAGCTCCACTCAATAAAAGCAGGACTCAGCATAGGACGGACATTAATCGCCAGAAGGTTTTGAGATATGACTAAGATGAAAAACCTGGGCTGGAAGCAATGTCATTGCGAGCCTTCTTCTTATTGTCATTGCGAGCCCTTCTCTACCGTCATTGCGAGCCCACGAAGTGGGCGTGGCAATCTCGGCGGGGCGCGATTGTGCAGCCTGCCCCAGGATTGCTTCGTCGCTATCGCTCCTCGCAATGACAGAGAGGGGTTTTTGCGAGCCGAATGCGTGGCAATCTCGTGGTGAGACGAAGCCCATTCCAGTTGAGAACACTGTATATGGTATAATAGTATACAAGTTACAGGACTGCTAGTCTTGTTAACCAATAAAGGAGGTTTAAGTGATCTATAGGGTAGTGATTGAAAAAGGTGAAGATTTCGGCTATGTAGCGCATTGCCCTGCCATTCCAGGCTGCCATTCTCAAGGAAATACTATAGAAGAAGCAATTGAGAACATCAAAGATGCTATTAGAGGCTGCTTATCTGCTCTAGATGAGGACTTGCTTTCTGAGAGAAAAGAACTAGCTTCGATTGACATAGCAG
>Ga0210051_1003857_pt1 | contig 14793 bp, 10 predicted proteins | sample CryGey092014_all_FD_185464 | JGI IMG/M metagenome (GOLD analysis project Ga0210051, IMG submission 185464) | Groundwater microbial communities from aquifer - Crystal Geyser CG23_combo_of_CG06-09_8/20/14_all (SPAdes) (version 2) | ecosystem: Environmental > Aquatic > Deep subsurface > Groundwater...
CTTGTAATAACTGCTCTTCGGCTTTTTCAATATTTGGATTGTTTTTAATTCCATTGATTATGGCACGATTGCCATAATAACGGAAAACAGCGATTGAGGCATCGTTTTTAAAGATATCAGAAAATTGATCTTTTTTAAGGTTGGTATTATTATTAATTTCACTTTTAAGGGTTTCGTCGAGAGTGCTAATTTTTGAGCCGGTCAAATATTTGAAAACTGTTCCAGTATTATCAAGATTGTTGACACTATTGACAGCCACTCGATAGGCGCCGATTGGATAAACGGCGCTATTGTCGCCTTTTAATATTTTCTCAAAAAGATCTTCTGTGTTAGACCAGCCGTTGTCGATCAAGAATTTTGAATTTGGCAATCCAAACGCTTCAGCTCGGGCATTTTTACTCTTGTCGTTCTGATCGATATTTTTTTTATCAAATTGACCATACCCCGCCAGTTTGTCTTCAATGGTTATCTCACCAACCAATTTTTTATAAGCTTGGGCGTCGCCATCGGTTTTAAAATTCAAAGTCGAACCGTATTCAAGACCTAACATTTCATCTACAAAAGCTGGTTGAGAAAATATCAGATTAAATTTTTCTTTTCCAATCGCTTTTTCCCAATCACTTTTTTTATTACCCGATAGTTTATCGCTTGATATGCCTAATTCAGAAGCGATTTTTTGTTGACCAATTGTAGCGATAAAAGCCGTTTCGTTTGAGCCCAAACCGCCATCGAGCGAACCAGCCGATAGATCAAAAATTGCCTCAATATGGCGTAAACCGGTTGAAGTAATTAGTTCTCTGGATGTATTACCATGACGGAGCGATCCTTTCTCTAAGCCGATCATTTGTTCAACTAAATAACGACCGGATATTTCTTCAATTTCATCTACATCGCTCCCGTACAATACAGCTTCTCTTGGAATATTAAGTTCGTCAGCTAGAAAAACCCGTCCGACCTTTTCAATTGTATCGGTGATACTTTCACCACTTAAAGCGTTTTTGGGATCGAGCAAAGCGGTTCTTAAAATTTCTTCACCAGCCAATTTTAATAAATCTGAGAAAGATGAGCCCTGAAGTGAATCACTATATTCTGCCTCGATTATTCCTTCATCAGCTAACGCATCTAAAAGAGCAGAATAAGCAGTATTTTTGAAAAGTTCATTAAAATTATCACCAGTTGGCGGTGGAGCGCTGGCAACTCCCTGATCAGTTTGATAATTGACAGCAATTGGCTTAGGGGTTTGTTTTTTGACCTTTATTCCACCTAAGCGACGGTATTGCCAAATGGCGCAACGAACCATATCGATTTGATCAACATCACAAGCTTGACCGGCCTTATGGGCTGAAACATTGGTGGCATTTTCGGTTTCTTTAGAAATATTTTTCTTTTCATCTTCATAATTATAGTTTTTCCAAATTCTTTGGACCCGAACTCGTTCATGTCCTGCTCCACCTCGATCGGTTGGCGTAACTAAAAAAAGCAAGTATTCAATTATTCTGCGATCGAGCGGTTCGAGCTGGCTGGCTTCAGGTAAATCACTGTTGCCTTGAATGATATCTTGAAGGCGTGTGATTAATTTTACTCCATCCCGATAGCTCGATTCTAATTTATCGTTTTTAGTAACCTCGAGATCGTTTCTTGCCAATCCGAAATTCGATTGAACCAAAGGATGAGTTAGTTGAACATAAACTGAATCGATATATTTAAGTAAAGTTTCTGCTTTCTGTTCAATAGTTAACCCAGATTGTGTTTCAGTGCTATCATAAAGTGACACAAATTCATCAATAATTTTTGTATCGTTAGCACCGATTTGCTTAACTAATTCTTCATTTTTTGAGAGTGTGTAGTAGTCATTAATGATTTTTTTATCATAGGAATTAAGAACAATGCGAGGATTTTTATCAGCCAGCAAAAACTCCAATTCGTCCAAAATTAAATTTGCATTACGAGCTAATTCGGTGCTATCAAGTATTTCAAAGTTGGCTGGAGTGACGACCGGAAATTGAGATTTTTCAGTCGTTGGAGATGTTGTTATTGGTGTGGTTGATTGAGCATATAAAACATTTGGAATTGAGATTGAAAAAATAATAAAACCGACAATCAAGCGTTTCAATAATAATAACTCTGCCTCAACTAGTTTTTGGATATTGCGTTGCATAATCAGTTAAAGTTTTTAAATCAGTTCTTATTTCAGTAAATATTTTTTCTCTTTTGTCTTTTTTTAGATCAGTGCTAACCGCATCTAAATTATTGTTGATTCTCTGAGTGATTTCATCTAAAATTTCTTTTTTATTTGTTTTAGGCGGGTCGGAAGTGGGGATTTTTTCAATATCGATTTTTTGTTCAACCAGAATGGCGGCGATATGTTTTATAATATTTTTATTGTCAGAAACAATTGTCATCAATTCTTCATCGGTTGAAGCGGAATTGAGTGCTTTGAGCAGTTGAACCTCTTTTTGGTCGAGCGAGTTTTCCGTATTGATTTCTTGCGCCGGGGATTTGCCACCGTCAGCTGGATCCCGTGCCAGATTAGCGAAAATAATCATAATCGCAATTACAATCACGATAATAACTGCTCCGATTCCTAAAGCCGCCCATGTGGTGGGGCTGAGCAGGAGCAGAGCCGTCTTAGCATTTTTAGCCGTCTTAGCAAGATTCTCAGCAGTTTTGAGTTTATTTGCCATTTGTTTAGCACCGGTTTTTTGTTGTTCGCTTTTGTTAAATCTATTTTTGACTTGACTAAAAATATTCTCGCCAAAATTACTTGGTTGTTCATCGAGTTGATCGTCGGTTTTTTCGTCTTCTTCCGGTTCAGTGTCGGATAATTGTGCTTTTTCTTCTTCAGTGGGTAACATAATTTTAACTAATTTTTGTATTCTATCTGATAAATTTTATTCTCCTCGGTTAAATAGACAACACTTTTTTGGGCTGGATCAATAATTAAATCAACAATTTTCTGACCATTGGAATTTTTATAGAGAGTCGTAACATCGCCGTTAAGTAAATTAATTTTATTAATAGCTAAATTGTCATAGTAGAGCGCATAAGTAGTTGATGGGAGGTAGACTAAACGGGATGATTCAAGATTGACTTTCAAATCACTAATTTCTTCCAAAATATTAACTCGCCCAATATTTTCGCTGTTGACATTTTTTTCAAAAGCTGAAATCAAATCAATTTTTACCCGTTTTAACGACCCTGATTGAGTGAAAATAATCGTACTACTATCCGGCATAATTTGAGCTGATGTTACTCCTTCTTGTGCAATATAACTCAATTTTTTGTCCGTATAGGCGTAAAGATAAAGATTGGTTTGTCCAATGATTAAGACTTTTTTACCGTCTTGCGACCAGAAAAATTGAGGGTTTTCCAAACCTTCGCCTCTTAAATCAAGAATTCGTTCTTCTTTTTCTCTTAAACGATTATTGACAAAAAGAGCATTATCTCCGGAATCGGTATTTTTCTGATAGAGTAATTTTTCACCATCTGGTCGCCAAATGATCTCTTTGATATTTTTGTCCCAAGGCGTATATTCTTGGTTGATTAAATCATATTGATTAAAGTCGTAAACACCGATTTCACCACTTTTAAACTTCATTATCGCTAATGAAAAATCGGGCGAAAAAATAACTTTTTCAATTGGCTCAAGCTCCGGAGTTATCGCCCGTTCTTCAATTGTTTTTTGGCTATCGGCTAACTGTCTGACCATATAGATGACTTTGCCATCGCTTCTTAAGTAAAAATAGCGATTTTCGTTTTGATCAACGGAAATAGAGAGAGCGTCTTTTTGGCTGATTAATCTTGGTTGACCAATCGCTACTAATGCAATTTCTTTCCGATATTTTTGCCACGGCTTGAGAGTAACGGTTTTTTCGTAAGTTTTATAACCTTCATGTGAAACGGTAATAATGTGTTTCCCGGCGCTGGTTTTATGTTCAGGGTTAATTTTTTTACCATCGAGCCTGATTTTACTAGCTTCCGGTGTAACAATCAAATTGATTTTAGGTTGGTAATTTAAGATGGCGATCAGGGCGATGATTGATAAAGTAAATAAAACTGCAATCACTAAATAATTGGTTTTCCTTTTATATCTAATCGGCACAAGCGGTTTTTTGGGTTTATCTGTCAGTGATTTAATGCGGTGAACATTCAAATCGATCGTATCGTCCCGAATGGTTTTAGTTTCAGGCATTTTAATGATCTTGTCCTTGTGGGTAACGATCGGATCGCTTAGTCTATTAGTATGTTTTTCTTCTTTTTGCATAGTGTTTTATTGTTTATTAGTATTTCCAAGTTTCAATTTGATCACCAGTCTGAGCTTTACTATTAAGCCAAAGTTGAAAATGAAGATGTGGACTGTTTAAAGCGTACTGATATCCTATTTCTTTCATATTCTCTCGTGTTGCAATTCTTCCTAATAATGTTCCCTTGGTAATTTTTTTGTTTCCAGAATTATAATTAGCCAAAATATTTTTATCAATTCGAATATGCGCATAGATAGCTTCATTTTTTCCAGACGCATCGTATAGCCATAACACTTGACCAGAATGTTTTCCCCCAGCAACATTACTTTTATGGTCAAGAATAATATCAGAAATAATTCCGTCAAAAGTTGCATAAATATACGGATCATTATCTCCCCTGACAGTTAAATCAATAGCAGAGCTATTGTGGTTGCTAAATCCATGATGAGATGCAAAATCGGAATGTGGCTTACCAGAGCGATAGGTTTCCTTAGACCCAAAAATAGTTTTATCCCACTGATCCCCAAACGGTGGGTATAAATCTCCAGCGATTTTCGGTCCTTGACCGTACTCAAAATTGGGTGGCAGAATTGTGTCGCCTTCTTCATAATTAGGAACTGCAAGAGCCGATGCCCCTCCGCCAATAACTAAAATAAAAAATATCAAAAAAACTGTCAGGTAAGATGATTTGTTCAAAAACCCTCCTACATTATTAACTAGATTAATTATAACAATTATAACACAATAACTAACTAAATTTCTAATTTCTAATTTCTAATTTCTAAACAATGCCAAAATCCAAATATCAAATATTAAAACAACAGATATAAAACCAAAGCGTTGCATAAAAATTATGCAACGATAATTGAGGGGGCTTGACAAACGAATTTTTTCGTGATAAGATATTAATGTAGTCAAAAAAGAAACAGTTACGAACAAGAACTTGAACAAGGAGGGGGTAGGGAGGGAACAGGGATTAATTTTCAATTATCAATTTTAAATTTTCAAACACATATTGAACTTTGTTCTCTCCTTGCCTATTTGAGTCAATAAATACGGATCCTATAAACGGATTATAAGTTATTTATACTCATATCCCTTTAGCCAAAAAGAACTAGGCAATGGGGAAACGCCTAAATATCTTTTGAAAACTTCATTGTTTCTTAAAGGATAATCAAGGCAATTGCGTCTAAGTCAATTTCACGGCTATTGTGAAACTGATATACGACGTCGAGGGGCAATATAAGACACGAGAAATTATTATAAAATATTTAATGCTCGACAATGTCTAACTATATTGTCCCTTTTTTTGTGGGGAAAAAATATTGACACGATTTAATATTTCAGCTACAATTCAACTTAGAATCTGTACCTTGAAAGAGAAGGGAGGGTAGAAAGATGAAGAAAGCTGTGGTTGGGAGGTTCACTGTTCTAAAGGGTGTGCACCGTCAGCTTACACCAATGCGTATCGCAACACAGAGGTGTGCAGGTGAGTGTACTTGCAAATGTTGCAAGTGAGCATACTCTGTGACGGAGGGATGAAACCTACTTTCATTAAAATGGTTACCAGTGAAATGTAGAGAGTGTAATAATTTTTGCGGAGGGGGATGTTCCGTATCACATTTTTTTTGAAAACATACTGGTTGGGGTAGTAAAAACTCTCCCAGCCATTTTTTTTGTCTAAACTTAAGTTATAGTAAAGAATATGAAAATAAGTTTTTTATATAGTAAAAATAAGGAAAAGGAAAAATTGTTGGATATGTATGACAAATATGAGTGGTTTGTTGATAATAATTTTCCAATTAATTTACCAAAATTTTACCCCAGGTTATATCAAAAACATAAAAGCAATAAAAAATTATTTAATAAAGATTTAGGCGCTAATTTTGACAAAAGTTACGATAGAGGTGATTATTCGTTGAAAATTGAAAAAGTAAGAAGTGGTTGGCAAAAAATCGAAAAAAAGTTTTTTAATATTATAAATAATTTAAATCTTAAAATTGCTGACAAGTATCTCTGTTACATTTCTCTATATGGACCAGAAGGGCAATTTAATTATCCAAACATAATTGATCTAAGAATTAAAAATAATAAAGACATTAAAAATGCCAACGAAACAATTGCTCATGAACTAATTCATTTGTTAATTTATAATAAAACTAAAAAATTAAAATTAAATTACAGACAAACAGAGGGAGTGGTTGATTTGTTTTTTACTGAAACAGAGTTAAGGACTATTTTCCCAAACTATAAATTGCAAAATATAGGCATTCACAATAAAAAATTGGTTAGTGAACTAATAGAGATAATAAAATAGAATTATCCGTACCCTTTTTTTTGTGGGGAAAAATATTTGTATTACTTAAGCGAGAGACTAAGGACAGAATTATTAAGAAAAATATAAAATTTATTATTACTAAAGGATACGAGTTTAGGGGAAATTTCTTCATTGAAAGTTTTTGTTTCAGATACTGGAGATAATTTATTATCGATAATATCGTAGTTGTTTATGGTTAATTCATAGTTTTGTGATTGGTTTTTGTTTACAGTTAGAATTAATAAGTTATTTTCATCTTTCCAGACTGTTTGGTCAATATTTATTTTTTGAGGGATTTGAGACACGCCCATGGTTGTTAAATTAAGCAAATGAGCATTTTTTTCTAGATTATTGCTATTTTCAATTAATAGTTGTTGGTTATCTGGCGATAAAATAGAGTTAAGGTAGTCATCTTGAAAAGCGATATTTTCCCGTAAAGTATTAAAATTAAATTCAACTAGATTGGAAAGTACTTCAGATTTATTTGACAGGAAAAATACAGAGTTGTTCAAAGCGGAATAGTGTTTAAGAGAATCACATGAATTTATTAACTTTGGTATGGTTGAGACAGTCCCTAAAGTCATATTTACTGACCCAAGGGTTGATGAGTCGTTTTCTTGTATACAATAAATTAAATTATTTTCATCTTTCCAAACCCCCGAAGAAATATTCTGTTTGACAGATCTAAGTTGGTTTTTTGAGAAATCAAAAATGTAATACTTGGTTGTAGATTTAATTTCATTATAGGTATCAATCAGAACTTTTGTCGACTGAGGTGACCATATTAATTGTTGGATTGATGCTAGGTTATTACCTAAATCGTAAGAAGTATTTTCACCACTCAATAGGTCAAACTTATAAAATTTCCCATCAGTTCCAGAAACAAAATAAATATAGTTGTTTAAATAATGAGGAAAGTAAACACTATCGTTTATTGGATAATCAATGTTGATTGATTTATTTTCACCACCATCAGTAATGGCAGTAGTAGTTGGTGAATTGACTAGTGTTGTTTTGGTGAAGTTGTTTGTGCTTTTAATTGAGAGAATATAAATTAAAATTACTATAATAAGCAATAAACCGATCAAAAATAATATTTTTACTTTTCTTGACATAAGCTATTCTATATTATAGAATATTTTGTAAACAAATGCACATTGAAAAGGAGTGATAGTGATGACGAAACGAATTAATTTGTTTATGATGTTGATTGTTGTAGCACTATCAATTATTAAAATTTGTGATGCTCAAAAAACCATTAGTATTAATTTAAACAAACCTGTGGTTGAAGGTATGATAAATGCCAGAATTGACTACAAAAACAGTAAAATTTACTTCTTTAACAGAAATATTCACAATAACAGTCGTATTAAAGAAGGGATGTATAGCTACGATATTGAAAGTGGAAAAGTTGAAACAATTTTTCTAATAGAAAACGTTCGTGAAGTTTCATTTTCTCCTGACTTCCAATCGGCTATAGTGACAGTTCTTTATAAATATGAACTTTTTAAAAAAACCAACAGCCCATTTTTAAATAGTAGTATTCAAGACTACCAAGAAGTGTATTGGTATATTAATTTTAGTAGTCGTAAAATGGATTGGTTAGGCGAATCTTTAGACGGGTTTTGTTGGATAAATAGACAAGAAATATTTGCTCAATATTATGATGTAAGCGTCGAACCAAGCCAAAATTATTTAGCTATTTATAATCTCGAAACAAAAAAACTTAAAAAAATTTGTGATACTGACTTCTATGATGTATTTTTACTTGAGGCTTTCAATGACCATGTTTACTTTCAGGACAAACCAACTGAGTTTCCACATATCAATAAGGTATTAGATATTAATTTGTCAACTGGGAAAATAGAAAGATTTACCAATCAGAGAGATATCTTTGATGGTAAAATATCATATTCTGGTGAATATTTCCTTTTGTCTTCTTACGACGAAAGGAAAAAAGTTCCATATACTCATATATTCGATATGAAAACTAGGAAATTTTTAAATTATAGATCAGAGTATAATGAGGTATCTTACACCTGGGCTCAGGATGCAAATGAGTTTATAGAGATTATGGAGATAAATAGCCGTTTCAGGCTGAATCATTACAACATTGATAACAATGTTATTCAAAAGTATCAAATCAATGTCGAAACTGCAGCCAGTAGTCAGTTGGACAATTTTTTTCTAATTAGTAGAACGATCTATCTTTCGTACTTTAATAATCTTTTTATTGCAAACTTAAACTAAATAATTTGCACTTGACCGCTCGAAAGAGCGGGATTTATTTTGCTCGGTAAACCCCATAAACTGGAGCATTGTGATTTTCCCATGCACGATTAGTTAATTTTGGACCAGAACTTCTCATTTCATACAATTTACCATTTCCAGCAAATATTGCAGCGTGAGATTTACTATCCTTTTTAAAGTCACCATTTGGTAATCGGTTTCCGTAGATAATTATGTCACCTGGTTGAGCAACATTTATTCCCGATCCAGCGGTCGAGGCAACCCTGACTAAACTAGGGTCGCTAACAATTGATACGGTTGTCCAGCATGGTGATTTTGTTAAACCACTGTCTTTATAAACTCGCCAAACATAACTTGAGCAATCGAGATATGTAACTCCTTTTGGTCCAAGAGTTGCCGGTCCACATCTCTGATTACCTTGACTATAACTAATTCCTCCTTGGTCAATATAATTTTGAGCATTGGCTAATACGTTATTATTAGTAACTGTAATTGTGCTGAAGTAAGTATAAGCTGCCATAACTCGAGGAACATACTCTTTTGTTTCTTGATGAGTACTTATGCTTTGGATAAAGCTCCAACTATGACCGGAATTATATTTTGAAGCGGCATTTTCTAATTTACTTATATTGTTAGTTAAATTGCCAGCACCGAGTGCTTTTAAGTAATTAGCGGCTCCAAAAGCAGAATCTCGTAAATCCATAATATCAGTATCACCATCACCATCACCATCATATTTGTAACTATTCCAGGTACTTTCTAAAAACTGAAAAGGACCATTAGCTCCCTTTTCTGAGTTTGCCCATGGACCATCGGGGTTTGGCCATTTTTTGTATCCTGAATCGGCGATTGAGCGATGTTCCCCAACAAAAATTCCAGCAATAAATGCTGGTTGAACTCCAAACTTGCTTCCAGCTTCTTTGAAAATGGTATTGTATGGTTCGGGTATACTACCTCCGAGCCCAGTTAATTGATCCGAACTTCGGAATTTTCCACCTTCATAGGTCGAACCACCGGCAACGAAAAGCAATAAAGTTGCACCGATGGCTGCAGCGATAAGAAAAATTTTAGTCATAATTTAAGCATAAAGCATGAAGTATTACGGATTGGTGGGAGGGGTTGGGTTACTGGTTTCGGGTGTCGAGTTAGGAGTTTCAGGCACAGGATTTTGCGGTTGGTTCTGATTCATATTTTTTAGTGCTAGTAATTGTTCTGGGTTGGTAGTAATGATCTGGTCTTCAGCGTAAGAGGCGATGATTTTAATCGCAACATGATTATGTCCCGCAAAGAACAAGCCTTCGCCGATATCTGATTCAACCAGTAAATATTTTTCCCCTTGGGTGAGATTAAAGGTTTCGGCGATTTTATCAACGGCATGAGTCGATTGTTTAAGTAATATTTGCATAGCAGCGTTATTAATGACACTTCTGCCATATTGAGATGTTAAAAAGTCTTCAACGTCCTGGGTGATAACTGAAACACCCAGATAATATTTGCGAGCTCTTTTAACCATAGCGTGAACAAAACGGGCGCTATCTTCAAACTGCATCATAATCCAAGCCTCATCGAGGATTAATATTCTTCGTTTCAATTCATTGCGAATTTTATTCCAAATATAAGTTAAAATTAAATACATTCCAATCGGTCGAAGCGTTTCTTCAAGATCACGGATTGAAAAGACAATAAAGCGATTGTCGAGTTCAAAATTGGTTGGTTGAGTAAAGAGTCCGGCAAAAGTTCCTTCAGTATATTTTTGAAGTCGTTTAACCATACTTTCGGCTCCGGTAATATTGGATAACACGGTCAATAAATCGGTTAGAAGTGGTGGCTGATTTTGATGCGTGTTGATGTCAGCGGTAATATCTTTAAGAGCGTATGTTTCGTACAAGGCTTTATCTAAAATACCCGATTCATCTGGTGTTAAACCGCCAACCATTAAACCAAGTAATCCTTCTAGCACGGCAATATTTGATCTCAAAATACTATCGCCAGTATCTCCAGCGACCGCTTTGGGCAAATCAAATGGATTAATTCTTTTGTCCGAATTAAGGGATAGATTAATAAACGAACCACCGACACTTTCAGAAAGTGTGCGATACTCGTTTTCAGGATCGATGACGATTACATCCGTATCAAGCATATAATATCTCAAAGCTTCAAGTTTGACCGCATAAGATTTACCTGCTCCAGAGCGGGCAAAAATAACTTCATTAGCATTTTCTAAGTCAAAACGATCGAAGAGAATAAGTGAGTTGTTGTGGCGATTAATTCCATAAAGAATACCTTTATTTTGACTAAGAGTTGCCGAGGTAAAAGGAAAAGTGGTCGAAAGTGATGCCGTGTCAAGATTTCTTAAAACTTTGAGTTGATCAGAATTCATTGGCAGACAGGAATTAAAACCTTGTTCCATTTGGAAGAACGTTTGTTTAGTATAGATTAATAACCCTCCAAGAGTTGACTCGAGTTGATGGGTAAGCGTTTCAAGTTCTTCAGTGCTTTTAGCGTAAAGTGTGAAGTAGAGCGACAGTTGAAAAATCCTCGATTGACCCTGTTGTAATAGATCTCTCAAAGCGTCAATATCGCCAATCGCATTTTCCAGTTCCGGATCTCTAACCATACCTTTCTCTCTTTGAATTGACAAACTCGATTCAAGTTGAGTCTGTCGTTTTCTGAGTTGCGACATAATGGCGGCTGTTTCAACTGGATAGATAAACATCGAGATATCGAGTGTCATATCGTAATTAATGACTGGTGAAAGCCAATTAGTATTTAAATAACGGGGGTAGGTGTAGACAAAAAATGTCTTAGTGTAGAGATTGTTAAGCTGCATATGATTGGGAGTGATAACTTGAGCGGCTGGTGCAATAATATCAGCCACAGAAGTGCTCCCGCTGGCTAATTTGTCAATAAAATTTATCGGTTGCTCCGGTTGGGTTGGATTTGCCTGATTAGGATTTGTGTTGGGTTGCATAATTAAGTTTCAAAACGATTATTACTTGTTTGCGTTTCATTATTCGTAGCTGGCGTTTGGGTGGTTGTAGGTGGTTGAACCGTTTCTTTTTTTATCTCTTGGTTGCTCGATTCTGGATTCGAAATACTACTAGCTTCCGGTTGTTGTGTTTGAGGTTGATTAAAAATATTTTTTTGCTGTTCTTCTTTTTTGATATTGTCAACAATCGCCTGTTGGATATTGTTTTTATCTTCAGATTGAATCACTTGGGCTTGTATTTTATCTGTTTCAATTAGATGTTCTTCTAGCGATTCTTGGGGATTATATATGCCGTAATAGAGCTCAATTATTTTTTGGGTTGAAAGAATCGTTGATTGAATCTCCATTGTGGCTAACGATTGAGTAACAGTATTGACTCTCTGCTCTAACTCTTTACAATTTTTTTCAAATTCCGATTCAGTCATTTTTATATCTTTGTGAGAATCACCGAATAAATTAGAAAAAAATCCTTTCATTTCGTATTTAATATTGGTAAAAGAAACAACGACATAGAATTTTTTGTCCATAATGTTAGCTAATTGAGTAAGTTTGTCAATAAATGCCAAATATTCGTTGATTTGCATACGCATTAATTGATTTTCGGTTTTGTCTAATTTTTGTTTTAAATATGCGAGATAAGGGGATATATCAATTTTTCTTGATTGGACTAGAATTTGGATTGGAAAAGAGAGTGAGTTCAAAAAACTTTGAAATTGACCAATCAGGGCATTTTTATCATCTTCCGATTTTAACGCAAAATTGACCGGTTTGGTATCGATTATTTTACTGATTTTACCGTCCCGTGTAATTAAGATACCATTTCTAATATCAGCAATATTTAAAGAAGATTGAGTTGAAAGATTGTTCATTTTTTTTAATATTTTCTATTGTCTAATACTTGAGCGATTTGGCTAATGTCATTAACACTTAGGTTTTTGGCAGGTGCTTTGACTTTTTTGACCTCTTTATCAGGGGTTATCTCAGCGGTAGCGGTTTGACCAGTTTTTCTCCAAATTCTTTTTTTGACTCCAAGCGAAAAACTAACAAATGAGAAAATAAATTTTGTAAACGGTTGATCGTTAATCTTGACAAAAGCTAAAGCAATACCGATTAAAAAAGCCGGAATACCAATAAAAATCATTAAAATCATTTGTTGGTTTTTAAAAAAAATATAAAATATCATGCCACCAGCCAAGACATACAAAAACTGGAAGAGGGTCAATGGTCCAAATATTTTATCTTGCAAATCGATATTTTGTGGTACTTTGTAACGAGCCATAAATTTTTAATTTCAAATCCTAAATCCGAAGCATGAAATCCTAGACAAATTCAAATTACCTAAATCCAAAATCCAAAATAGTTTAGATATTAGAATTTTGAAATTACAATTTGTTTTGAATTTAGATATTTGAATTTCGGATTTATTTATATTATATCATCTTTTCTTTAATCATTTGTGCTTGGATAATAAATTCTTGGTGGGGCTGAGCTTGTCCTTTGAGAATTGCATCTGCCACTATGTTAGAAACAGTATCTTGAATAGCTCGTTGTAGGGCTCGGGCGCCAAATTTAGGGTCGAAGCCAATTTGAGAGACCAATTTTCGGGCTTCGTCAGTTAATTTGATGTTAATAAATTTGCTCTGCAAATTTTGATTGAGTTTAGCGATCAATATATCCGTTACCTGCATCAATTCTTCTTGATTGAGTGGTCTGAAAGCGACGACTGAATCAAAACGGTTAATAAATTCAGGTCGAAATATTTCACGGTCTTGTAAATATTCAACTAGGTTTTTAGACAATTCTTCCATATCAAGATTAGTTGATTGTTGATTAATTGTTTGACGAATTAAATTAGCTCCAGCGTTTGAAGTCCCAATAATTATCGTGTTGGCAAAATTGATTTTTTGGTTTAAAGCATCGGTAATAAAACCTTCGTCCAAAATTTGGAGAAATAGATTGAGTAAATTAGGATGGGCTTTTTCAATTTCATCAAACAAAACTAAAGAATACGGTTTCTCTCTGACAGCGTTGGTTAATCTTCCGCCCTCGCCGGTGTCAGGGTTGCCAATGATTTGGGCTAAACTAGAGACGGTTTGAAATTCCGACATATCAAACCGGAGCATATTTTTTTCACTATTATAATAAAATTCAGCTAACGCTTTAGCAGTCTCGGTTTTTCCAACCCCAGTCGGTCCTAAAAAAAGAAACGAGCCAATCGGTTTATTTGGGTTAGACAAGCCCGAACGAGATCTTTTTAGAGCATTGGCAATAGCACCAATGGCTTTCTTTTGATTAACTACCCGCCGATGAATTAAGTCCTCAATCTGGAGCAATTTTTCAGCTTCATCACCTTCAACTTTTCCAACTGGAGCACTAAATTTATCGCTTAAAATTTGGCTAACAAAGTTTTCATCAATTCTTCTAATTTTCTGCCGATTAGCTTCAGTCGCAATTTCATCGATTAATTTAATTCCTTTTTGCGGAAAGCTTTCACTGGCAAGATAACGAGTGGCAACATCATAAATTGATTTAATTGCTTGATAACTAAAAATAACATTAGCAGATAATTCAATTTGGGGGGTAATATCGGTCAAGATTTTAATAACTTCAAGTTGGTTTGGTTCGTTGATTTCAATCGTTTCAAAAACTTCATTAATGCCCGGGTCGGAATTGATGATTTTTGTCCAACCAGTCGGTGTAGTGGTAGCAATAATTTGAATTGAATTAGATCGAAAGGCGGAGAGCAAAGCGGGAGCAGCGTTAATTGCGCCGACCGCATTTTCTCGGACAAAGAGTCGATCGATCGATTCAAAATAGAGAATAATATTACCGGCAGAAATGGCTTCATTGATCGCTTTGATCAATTTTTCGCCCGAATCGTTGCTGGCTAAAATAGTAGACAAATCAATTTCAATCACTTTTTTGTGGACAAGGGGAGCGAGGGTTTTGCCTAAAAGTACCCGTCGTGAAAAACCAAGCACTGAGGTCGTTTT
>Ga0210051_1003858_pt1 | contig 14792 bp, 11 predicted proteins | sample CryGey092014_all_FD_185464 | JGI IMG/M metagenome (GOLD analysis project Ga0210051, IMG submission 185464) | Groundwater microbial communities from aquifer - Crystal Geyser CG23_combo_of_CG06-09_8/20/14_all (SPAdes) (version 2) | ecosystem: Environmental > Aquatic > Deep subsurface > Groundwater...
ACAACCAAACCCCGCACGAGGGGCAGGAAGAATCGCTTCCACGGTGCGGTTACAACGCAGTAGGCACTTTTTGCCTCCAAACCGGGCATGTGTGCTGACTTCGCAATCAATAACGCAACACTATTGCGTGCAGGCCCACTGACTTCACGGCTACCGCAGACCTCTGCACCTGGAAATCGACTTTCCCTTTCCCGTGGTTGTCCGTTTGGATGGAATACCCCACGATCATCTGAGGGGAGACGCTGAGAACCTTCGCGATGCCAGTGACCGGGCAAAGGTGCACGGTGTAGGCACGGCTTTGTCCCTTCGGCAGATAGGTGGTGTTGAACATGAACTCATTGGTGTGGTTGCCAACGTTCGCGTAGTTGATCCGCAGGTCGTTGTAGTCGGTCATCATCGCGAGACCAGACTTCTTCTTCGTGTCGATTAGCGCCATCCAGCCGGCGCTGAAGTCTCGCATCCAATCTTCTGATCCGTAATGGCTGTTGTTCTCCGCTCCGGTGCTCCGCACGCCGCGTGCCGACGGGCGGAAGGTGCGGTCGGTGGCAGCGTCGTAGTCGCCACCCGCGAAGAACACGTTCTGCAACCAGTATGAGAACACCTTCGCTTCGTCTGCGGGGGCGGTGAGTTTCACGGTGCAACTGAGCACCGGAGAGTCGGCGCGTAGTGTATACGTCTTCTCCAGGAGAATATCCGACAGCTTCCTGTTTGCCAGTTTGTCGTGCCAGATGCCTGACGCCTTTCGAGATACCGCCACCTGCACTTCCTGCGCATCCTGCTTGGTGATCTTGTATTCGTAGGGAGCTTCCAGAAACTCTCCGGGCCAGTTCTGCTCCTGAAAATGGTCCATGCACAGACCGCTGTACGGTTGCTGCAACACCAACTCCGCGCGGGCCATCTTGTCAACAAACGATGTCACCGACCCGCCGCGGCTGGGTGTGATGACCAGTTCCACGCGGTAGTTCTCCAGCTTGACAACTTCAACGTTGGCTTGCTGAGCAACTGATACTGAGACGGGAGCCGCCTTGACAACCATCACGGATTCAGTCAGCAGGATGATCGATGCAAACACAATGGAACGGAGTTGACTCTTCATCATCTTTATCACCTCCCCTCAATACTGAAATACGACCAGCTTGCAGAAGAGGACGCTGGAGACCGTAACAGACACTCTCCCGCCTTTTGCGTCCTTCAAGGGTAGCTTCACCATCGCCACTTCGTTCTGGTCTGTCGGCTCCATTGGCTCCGCTGTCAGCAAGTAGGCCGCTTTGGGCAGCTTCCCTTCTGCTTTGGCGCACGTCACCACGATGTCTCTCACCGGCGGATTAATGCGTGATTCCGGGTTCTCTTCCACTTCGGGGAACGCTGGGGGATTGATGAGAAACAGCAATAGCTGTCGGCTACCTTCCGCGTCAAGGTTCCAGAAGACAGTGTCTCTCCACCAGAGGGGCGCAGTGGCTTGCGCGTCGACCTCTCCCTTCACTGCAGAGATCCATTCGCGATTCCGACCGAAGAAGAATTCGCTGTAACGTGTGGAGAAGCGTCCGAGGTTACCGAAGGGCAGCCGGCTGTTGTAATAGCACCCGAAGCGTCCACCAGCAATCAGGCGAAAGAGCGCCGAGTAGATGTTGTCCACCACATACTTCCCGCCGCCGCGGCGGAAGTCGAACGGATTGTAAACGCCTCCCCACTTGTTCACCTGGTCTCCCCACGACACCATGCGACGCAGATAGACACTCCAGACGTGGTAGGGCGAGGTCTTCTCCTGGTATGTGCAGGGAACCTCGTCCAGCATCCAACCCGCTCCAGCGCAACGCTCCTTCATGGTCAATGGCATTTCCTTCACCTCTTCGGGCGAGGCGTAGTTGTAGCCAAACGTGAAATCGGGGATTTCCTTATGCACCAGCTCTTTCACACGCCGGACGGATTCAGCGCTGATGCGGTCTGCTTCTTCGTGGGTGGGTGCGATCTCTTTCCCGTCAAATCCCCGCTCCCCGGGATGCACTTCGAGATATCGTACGTCCATGCGCACGCCCTTGAATCCCATCTCCCGTCCGCACCGGACGTATTGATTGGCGATGTACTCCTGTACCGCGGGCAGCGAGTGGTTCAACGTGGCCTGAAAGAAGATCCGAGGGTAGGTATTCGGGTCAAAGTCGGCATCGTCCTTGTGCCGGTAAATCCCCCGCCGCTGCATGTCGTAGTGGTCGACTTCTCCATTTGCGTCGTACAGAAACCACTCTGGGTATCGCTGGAAAAGTTTGTATCCCGACTCTGCCCAGCACGTACCGTTGACATAGGAAACCGGCCAGGCGCCGACGGACTTCAGCATCTCGATCTGCATCTTCAGCGTCTGCTTGCTGCGATAGGTCAGCCTTCCCTCGCCTCCCGGAAACGGGTCCTCGTCGGGAGCAATATCGGATATGTCACCCGGCGCCCAGGAGAAGAACTCAAAGTAGTCTCCCCCCGGCGACTTCTCCTTGAAGAACCGGACGGACCTCCAGCTCTCCTGCCCCGTAGCCGGCTGCACGTAGAAGACGGTGTGCATGTCCCGAGCGTCGGTCCCCTGATCGTATCCGTTGCCCGTTGACAGCCACAGGGGCGTTTTCGATACGCTGAGTAGCTCCGAAGAAGAATCGACCACTTTGCCGTCCTGCAGGAAATCCACCACAATCTCCCTCCCATACTCTTCGCCGCCAAGTTTCCACTTCCCCGAAACCTGTTTGCTCTCTCCCGGCTTGAGGGACACGCTCTGGGAAAACGCCTGCCGTTCTTTAACGACGCCCCACCGTTCACGCGCCATCACCTGCGCTGTTGCATCCGCTCCCGTTGGGTTTGCGACTGTGACCTGCACTTCCGCCGTCTCACCGGGAACGTACCTCACCTTCGTTGGCCAGACCTCACGAATCACGGGAGTATCGAATGTCTCCGTCGCGATTTCCATCCGATCCAGCAGCATCGCTGGTGAGATTCCTGCAGTTCCGGCGCGCCATTCGAACAGCACCTCGGGGCCGTAGGTATCGCTCAGCAGAGGGATTTCCAGTGGAAGTGTGATCGCCGTATAGGCATTTTGCTTCAGGTTGATCCCGTAGACTGACCATACCTTGTGGTGCGCCCACTGCCCTGTTGCCTTGTCGTGAAGAATGAGATACACGCGCACCCCATCGGAAACGGGCGGCATGTTCTCTCCTCGCAGGTAGAAAGTGAAGAGACAGGTTCCGCGGAACTCCGCCTTGGGTGCGCCAAAGGCGATGCTCCAACCTCGTGCATCCTTCTGGTAGGGGATGCGCACGGCCTTGCCGCCGGAAGCTTGTCCATCATCAACCAGCGCCGCTCCAAACCGCAGTCGATCACCGGTAATGGTCTTCTCGGCCTCTTCCTGCCAGACCGTCCGATGTGCGGCAAATGAGGGAGAGACTGCCGCCGCAACACCGACGTAAAGGAGAAGCCTGTGCCTTGTCAACATGGGAAAAACCTCCATCCGGAGTTGTACAGATTCAGTGGTCGTGCAATCATGCCACCGAGACCATTGTTCCAGCTTGGAACTACCAGAACCCGATGATGTACCGTTTCACCGGCTCAAAGTTCAGCGCGCCGAGCAACCCCCAGAGGGTTGCTACCCCAAAGTGGCCCATGACCAACCCCAGAAACAGCTCCCTGGTCCGGTTGTACCCGGGTAGTCCCCAGTATCGCAGGGACAGGACTTTGGCGCCCCATGCGATCAGAGCGGGACCGAAGACATATCCGCCGATCGCGCACCCCACGAGGAATCCGACGGGATGCAGGGGCCACCACGTGAACACGCGCTGCGCCAGGATCAGCGCGCTCGTGGTAACAAATCCCACCGCCATCGACGGCCAGTGGGAGGCTTCCATATTGGCCGGAATTACCCCTCCGACTACGCTCGCAACGGGCCAGGCATCCGTACCCCAGCCGAGAATCTCTCCGCCACGTGTGTAGTAGGCGTAAAGCTGAGTCACTGCCGCGAAGACGAATCCCACGGCCACGGCCAGCACCGACAGCGCCATCCATCTACCGCCTCCAAGCCGGGAAGTCTCTGCCAGCTTGTACCCGTCAGACTGGTAAGGCGCCAGGAACGCAGAGATGGAGAGGATGGAGAACGCCGTGAAGGCAGCGATGCTCCTTTCGCCGGTGGCAGCGATGAGAGATCCCCCAAAGAGGAACACGATGGAACGGGCGTCACCAACATGGAAATAGAGAATCGGCACTCCAACCTGAGCGCGAATGCGCGCAACAATCAGAACGCGAACGATCAACAGCGCCAGCACCGACAGGCTCAGCCATACGGGAATGCCGCTGGCGATGAACCACGCCAGCAAGGAGGTAGCGCTGGCGGCAAACAATCCCAGCCACACACGGTCGCTCCAGCCGAACGTCACGTCCGGGCCGGAACGCAGCTTCCTGAACAGCCTCAGACTCCGGCGCGCCGACCAGATCAGAAAAATAGCCTCGGCGACGTACCCCCCCAGTCCCTGATTACCTGCAAGGAGAAAGGTGGTTGACCATTCATGGCCGAAGAGGGCAAGTATCACTGCCTCAGCCTTCAGGATGAGCGTGCTGAACCAGACGGTAAAAAGCACATCCGTGGGCACGAGAATCGCGAGGCCCAGAGCGGCGAGATTGTAGCGGATGAACCAGATATACCCCGCGCGCCAGGGACCCTCGGGAAGGAACGTGTTGAGATCCGTATATTGAGGCGGCACGGTCGCCGCGGGTCGCAGAGCAGGGATGATCCAGACGAGATTGAATAGCACCGCTCCGAGCAAACCCAGGCGGAACATGGGACTGCGGATGAGCCTCGATGAGGTCTCACGAAATTGCGAGACCCGCTCCCCCTCGACGAGGCTTGTTGCCAGTTCAGCCACCGGATAGGCAAGCCGTTCTTCGTGCAGCCACCGTCGCTGCAACAGACCGAACAACGACCCGAACATAATGTGGGCCAGCACAAACAGAGCGCCAATGCTCAATAGAGGGAACAGCCATGCGCCCCACGGGACGACACCCCCTGGGGATCCCTGCCAAAGCCATTTCACTACACTTGCGTCACGGGGGGCGATCCAGTGGGGCCAATGCTTCCGCACCAGTTGAATCACCACATTGTTCTGGTCGACGTAGTAGGGCGCCGTGCCAAGGGTAATGATCTGACGGAATCCGTTGACGAATCCAACGGTCATCGAGATGGTGGTGAAGCCGTACACGGCAAGGATCTCAGCGTTGTTGAGGGGACGCCCCCGCGTGGTTCTGCGGAGAACCGACCTGAGCAACAGCAGGAACACCAACGTAGCGACCGCGGGAACAGGAGGGACAGCCTCGCCCACCTGTGCCGAACGGAACACGATCTCCGTGGCGGTGATCCAGAGGGAGCCAATTGCTGAAAAGAGAATCGACAGCCCAAGCACCCGCGGCCAGGAGATGGGGGCTGGGCCGACAGCATCGGATTGAGGGATCGAGAGATCTTGCGTCGTTTCCTGCATGGCGACTCTGACTCCGAATCAATTCCTGTCGCGAAATTCCATGGACACTACAGCAGCAGACCTGCCACTGTGGCAACGAGGCAGGTCGTCAGCAGACCGCCAACCATCGCCCGCAGACTCAACCGCGAGATGTCGGGGCGGCGATCCGGTGCGAGGGCCGTATATCCACCGATGGTGATCCCCACACTCCCGAAATTGGCGAATCCACAGAGAGCATAGGAGGCAATGAGCCTTCCTCGCTCCGTCAGCCACGAGGGGTCTGCTTTCAACGCCTCGCTCATGTGACTGTATGCGATGAACTCGTTCAGCACCGTCTTCTGTCCCAGCAGGCTCCCCACCTTAAAGACATCCTGCGCGGGAACCCCCATCAGCCACGCAAGCGGCGAGAAAACCCAACCGCAGATGCGTTCCAGACTCAGCTTGACATGGAAGATATGGTCGCCCAACCATCCGAAACAGAAGTTCAGCATTGCGAGCAGCGCGAGAAACGCAATCAGCATGGCGCCCACGTTCACCGCAAGGCGCAGCCCGTCCAGCGTCCCCACTGTGATGGCATCCATCAGGTTGGCGCTCCTCTTGGGCAACGCAATGTCACTCTTGCCAAGCGTCTGCGGCTCTTCCGTTTCCGGAAGCATCAGCTTGGCGATCACAATCGATGCCGGAGCGCACATGACACTGCACGCGATCAGGTGACCGGCAATATCAGGCACGAAATCTCGCAGCATGACAATATAGGCCGCCAGGACGCCCCCCGCGGTCGTGGCCAAACCAGCCGTCATGCACGCCATCAACTCCGACAGCGTCAGGTTCGGCAGGTAGGGACGGATTACCAGCGGGGCCTCGGTCATCCCCACAAAGATGTCGGAGACCGTTGAGAAACTCTCGGCTCCGCTGATTCGGAGCATTTTCGACATCCCACGCGCCATCACCCGAATGACAAGCGGCATCAGTCCGATGAAATAGAGGATCGACATGAACGCCGCAAAAAAATGATGGTTGGGAGAATGTGGAACGCGAACACGTAGCCAAAGGATTCGGTGTCAGTCACCAGTTTCCCAAAGAGGAAGCTCGCTCCCTCCCTGCTGAAGTCCAGCAGCTTGCCCACCACGTCATTCGCCACTATGAAGACCCCACGAAGCGGGGTTCTCAAAACGAGAACGGCGAAGATCAGGAGAATCAGCATCCCTCTCCCCACGGTATGCCAGTTGACGCGCCGACGTCTGTCACGCGGGCAGCACAGGTGCGCCACTCCCAGGATCGCCACGATGCCGAGGATTGCGATGAATCGGTGCATCATCTGTCAGTCCATAAGGTCTTTCGCGTTTTCCGCCACCTTGCGGAAGGCCGCGGCGTGCTCCTCAATGATTGCCGGCCGGTCATGCTTAAACCACGGGACTCCGAACGTAATCTCCCCGATGCTTTCCGCAACCGGCAGCGTCCCCTGCCCCTGCCGAACATCTCGCTGGCCGAAAGAGACCATAGTTGGTTTCCCCATCCGAAAGATGTCGGCGGTATGGAACATGGGGTGAGTGTGCAGAGGGAAGTTGGAGCCAGCGTGAGTGGACGCGCCCTCTGCGTTCACCGCTTCGCAGAACCGGGCGCACGAAAGCCCACCCAGTTCATCTGCCCGGTAGAGTCCGCGCGGGAAGTACCATCCACCCATGGTGGAACCGGAGTCCTTCGAGGGGCGATGGGCCTTAATGCCTGGCACACCTTCCAGCAAATCCCAGAAGCGGTTCAGCGCGCTCTGTATGGCGGCGATGCGTGCATCGTAGTACTTCAACTGCACCTTCCCCATGGCCGCGCAAGTCTGATTGAGTCGGTACTTGTACCCACCCATTGGAATGCCTGCATACGGCTTGAGTTCCTCCATCGTCACCTGAGAGTCGGCTTCCGCCCAACGTGTGGCTACACCGGTACGCTCGTAGAAGCCATAGGAGATGCAGCGCTGGTAAAGTGCAGGGTCACCCGTGACAATCATGCCTGCCTCGCCAATTGCGAAGCTCTTCCCCGACATCATGCTCATCCCGGCGATATCACCGAAGGTTCCTACCTTGCGGCCTTTGTACAAGCTGCCGTGAGCATGGGAAACGTCCTCGATCACTCTCACGCCGTGTTTGTGGGCGATGGGAAGAATCTCGTCCATGGGCGCTGGGTAACCGGCGTAGTGCACCACGATGATGGCCCGGGTGCGCGGCCCAATCCGGCGCTCGATATCCGCGGGATCGATGCACAGAGTGTCGGGATCGATGTCCGCGAAGTTCACTGCGGCCCCAAGCGTCAAAGCCTGAGTGCAGCTCGCCCAGTAGGTCATGCTCGGGCAGATGATCTCATCCCCGGCTCCCACTTCACAGGCCCATAGGGCGGCGCGCAGGGCATCCGTTCCGTTTGGGAAGGTCAAAGCGTATTGTCTGCCCATCCACTGGGCAAACTCCAGCTCAAACTCCTTGGTGATGTCATTACCACTCATTGCGCCGCGGCGCAGAACGTCCAGCACCGCGTCTTCATCCTCTTGGGTGATGAGAGGCCAGTCAAAGATGTCTCCCGCGCCTTTGGTGACTGCGGAATTTCCTCCGAGCAAGGCCAGGGCCGATGGTGACATAATCGAGTACTCCTTGTTGCTGAGATTGCAGCGAGACAACATTTTACACCTTCACGCTCCGGGCGGCTATCAAGAATCAGAAAAACACTACCTATTGCAGACCCGTCGTGCCTTCGGCGCGAGTGACGCATTTCCTAAGTTAGGAGCTTCGAACTCGTCGACGGCATTCGCCCACATTGATATTTGCTGACAATATAGGTAGAATGTCGTCGTGGGCTTTTTAAGTGAGACAGCAATAAGCGCGGACTTTGTGAGTCCGAAACGACGCCATCGCAACCTGAGGTGAATCCATGATTGATCCGAAACTGCTGGAAATACTTGCCTGTCCCGACTGCAAGGGCGACATCGAGTTGTGGGATGAAAAGGAACGACTCGTCTGTCAGAACTGCGGGAAGCGCTACCCCATCAAAGACGGAATACCCATCATGCTGATTGAGGAGGCCGAACTGCCGGAAGAAAAGTGAGTGGTGACTGGTGAGTGGTCATTCCACCGCAGTCACCCAACATCCATCTGCGGTTCTCACTCATTCATTCTCCATTCCTGATTCCCCAATGTCCAGTCAGGACGCAACACTGAAGAACGCGGACACACAACCTGATCTGACAATCATCATCGTTAACTGGAACGCCGAGCAACATCTCCGGCGGTGTCTCCCGTCGATTGAGGCCGCGATGGCGCCGGAGGCGGCTTCCGCGGGGAGTCCGATAAGGGTGGAGGTGTTCCTTGTTGACAACGCCTCATCCGATGGGAGCATCGCGTTTGTTCAGACGGCGCATCCGTGGGTGAAGGTCATTCGCAATGGCACTAACGCCGGGTTCGCCAAGGCAAACAATACCGGTCTCCGGCTGAGCAGCGGCCGGTACGCGATGCTGCTGAATCCCGACACCATCGTCAAACAGGGAGCGCTCCGGAAGCTGATCGGGTTCATGGATGAAAACCCCACGGTGGGCGCGGTGGGTCCCAAGCTGTTGAACCCCGATGGCAGCCTGCAGTTGTCGTGCCGGTCGTATCCGGGGATTGGGGCGGGGCTCTTTCGCAACACTCCCCTGGGGCGGCTGTTCCCAAACAACCGATGGACGCGACAGTATCTGATGGCCGACTGCGACCACAACGAGGCGCGCTCGGCCGACTGGCTGTCGGGCGCGTGCCTCATGGTCAGGAGAGAGATGATCGATGATGTGGGTCTCCTTGATGAGGACTACTTCATGTATTGTGAAGACGTGGATTGGTGCTACCGGATGGAGCGCCGCGGTTGGAGAAAAGTGTACTTTCCGGAAGCTGAGGTGATCCATGTCATCGGCGCCAGCAGCGATCAGAAAATCCCGGCGATGCTTGCGGCCCACCATATCAGCATGAGTCTTTTCTACTTCAAGCATTACTTCTTCGGCTGGCGCATGCTGTTGGCCCCGCTGATGCTGGGAGGCATTGCCGCACGGGGAGCGTCAGCCCTGCTCCGGTATATCTTCTTCCGAGCAAGAACATAGTGGCGCCGGCGGTCCGCATGCCTGGCCGCGGCAGCGCCCGTGGAGTAACGGATTGGCCAAGAATTCGTCCAACAATAAAAACGCGCCTGCCCCCCGCCGCCGCCGCCGCAAAGTCTCCTGCAAACCGATCGAGAAATCGCGGCGTTGTTGCTGGACGAGTTCTCGGCGAAAGCGTATATCTCCCAGAGACACTCGAACAGGACAGGACCCCACGAGTCTGCTTTGTCGCGCCAAAGAGACTCTCACTGCCGCACCCTCGTTGCTCCCGATCTCCCTGTCTCTGATTCTCGCTCCTCTCCTGATTTCCGGTGTCAACGCGACCGCGCCATTCTTTACACTGTTCTCCCTCGCCGCTCTTGCGATCCTCATCCACAAGCTTCAGCAGCTCCAAACGGGGCAGCTTTCCATGCGTTTCGGAGCGTTCGAGGCGCTCACCGTCGCGTTTGTTGTGCTCGCCGGTGTCTCCGCGACGACATCGGTCAACCCCTACGTCAGCATCACGGAGCTGCACCTTTACATCGCCTATGTGATGTTGGCGTGGGGCATCCGCAAGTCGGTGGAGGACAAGCGCGCTCTCTATCTCCTGATTGGCAGTCTGCTTCTCGGCAGTTCGGCAGTTTCCTGCTGGGGGATCCGGCAATATGTAGAGCAACTCAAAATAACAGGAGACGCCCACTGGCGAATCTTCTCCACGTTCTACAACCCCAACCTGCTCGCCGGCTATCTGGGACTCACGCTTCCTCTGGCCGTCTCGTGTCTCTTGCTCGTGCGGGAGAGAGCGTGGAAACTGCTGTTGGGATTTGTCACCGCGCTCAACGCCACCGCCTTCCTGCTGACCGGCTCAAAAGGCGGAGTCCTCGGTTTGTCGCTGGCAGCCATCGTCGCAGCAGCGGCCTGGCGCTCAACGTCTCCTCACCGACAACCGCTCAGTTTGCGGAAGGCTGTCCCCACGGTGTGCGCGCTGCTCGTCGTCGGATTTCTCGCGGCGCGCCCACTAATTCCGCGACTCCTTGCCGCGTTCGGCAGTGAGTCGCACTCATCACAGTTCCGCTGGTATCTGTGGAAGAGTACCGCGCGGATCATCGCCGACTTCCCGCTGCTGGGCGCCGGACCCGGAACCTTCGAGTCGATCTATCCTCGATACGCCCTGGCCGGATTCACAAGGATGGCCCACGAGAACTATCTGCAGCTCGCGGCGGAGGGAGGCTTGCTGTTCGCCGTCGTCTTCATCGCGATGCTTGTAGTGGGGCTGCGCGGCGCGGCGCGCGGAGTTCGTGGCGCCAACCGGGAGTCATCGCTGCTGAGTTGCGGGCTGCTCGGAGGGCTTGTAGCGTTCGGGGTCCACGGACTTGTAGACTATACGTGGTACGTCCCGTCCATCGCGATCACATACTTTGCGATGCTCAGCCTCACACACTCGCTGGTCGAACTCAGAGTTCGCGAACAACGCTACTCGTCGCCACGAGGCCCGCTATTTACCGTCACCTTCGGGAATCACACGGGAGCGCGGTTGTGCCTCGCGCTCATAGTATTGTTCCTCGTAACTCTGAGCTATAGCCAATGGCGCATTTCCGGGGCAGCGTCTCTGTACGATGAACCGCGCGGCGCGCGCGCCGAAGGCCCACATGATCCCATCGCCGCGGCGCGACGCTCCGTGCAGCTTCAGCCTCGCTGCGGACGCTACCACGCGCGCCTGGCAGAGGCCATTTTCATGCGGGCGACAGCGACAGCGGATGAAGGCGAGCTAATGGAGGCCGCACAGGAGTTTCAGACGGCCATCACGTGCGAACCCACCGTCTCGAACAACTACTACAAACTGGCCCGTCTCCGTTCCTGGAACCACGAACGCGACAAGGGCAGGCACTGTCTCCAGTCCGCTCTGCTTTGGAACCCCAACTACACCAGCGCACTGATTCTCTGGGGAGAGTTGCTGACCGAAGAGGAAAGGAACGACGAAGCACGAAAGAAGTATGAGAAAGTCATCGCCATATCCGACAGCACGGTGGAGAGGTACAAAGCCATCCCCGATCTGTTCGACGAGAACTACATCAAGGCTCACATCGGGATTGGCAAGCTGGAGATTGGCGGCAACAACTGCACCGCCGCCCGGAAGCAACTGGACCGCGCCTTGGAGTGGTGCGAGACTTACCTGAAATCGCAGAACCCAATGCTGAATACCACGACAGACCTCGACATCCCCCAGGTGGCCGCCCCAAAGAGCGCTGTCCGGCGACTGAAGGCAGAAGCCCTGGCGTGGAAGGGGAAGTCGTATCTGGTGGAGGGCAACCAGGGAATGGCGAATACATTCTTTAACGAAGCGCTGGAGACTGACCCGGACATCGCGGGCGAACTCGGCAGCCTAACCGACAATGTTCGATAGAAACTCGAGCGACCATGCCATCTGGTCACATGACACTCATCACACAGGGAGGCACCCCATGAACACCAACAACAACGCAGACAAAAAGCGGATTCTCGTCATCCACGGCCCCAACCTCAACCTGCAGGGCACGCGTCAGCAGAACGTTTACGGAGGAATGACGCTGGACGACATCAACGCGGCCATCGAGGCGCTGGCGGCGGAACTGGAGGTGGAGCTTCGGATACTGCAATCCAACCATGAAGGAGAGATCGTCGATGCCATTCACGAGGCGCGGGGATGCGCGGACGTGGTCATCATTAACGCCGGCGCTCTCACGCACTATAGCTACGCCATCCGCGATGCCCTGTCGGGAGTGGGTCTTCCCGCGATTGAGGTACACCTCTCCAACATCCACGCACGGGAGCCTTTCCGTCATGAGTCGGTCATCGCGCCGGTGGCCGTTGGGCAGATCTGCGGATTTGGGCCGAGCAGCTACACGCTGGCCTTGCGGGCTGCAAAAGAACTTGTGTGACGGGGCGTCACCCCGTTACTCGATCTGCTCCGCCACACGAGCAACTTCCTCAAGCGTTGTCAGTCCGGTGAGCACTTTCTCCAGACCACGTTGCCGCAATGGGACCATCCCGCCGCGGCACGCGTCTTCCCGAATCTCGGCCACACTGGCGCCGCGAATCACCAGTTCCCGAATGTCTTCGTTGACCGACAGGAATTCATAGATTCCCGTCCGGCCACGATAGCCGGACTGCCTGCATCCCTCACACCCCTTTCCCCGGTAGAAGTGTCCTTCAGTGCCTGGGGCGATACCAGCGTTCGCCAGGGCGTGCTCTGAGGGGCTGTCCGGTTGACGGCAATTGTCACAGACACGCCGAATGAGCCGTTGAGCCAGAATGCCGCTCAGAGCGGCTGACACGAGAAACGGCTCAATGCCCATGTCCACCAATCGGGTCACCGAACTGGCTGCGTCGTTTGTGTGGATCGTCGAAAGCACAAGGTGTCCCGTCATGGCAGCTTCCACGGCCATCTTTGCCGTCTCCGGGTCACGGATTTCGCCCACGACAATGATGTCCGGGTCCTGCCGGAGTATGTGGCGCATGACCGAGGCAAACGTCATTCCTGCCTTCCGGTTGACCTGAACCTGATTGACCCTCGGGAAGACGTACTCAACGGGATCCTCGATGGAGATGATGTTTCGCTGCGGAGATTGCGTGTGATTCATCAGGGAGTAGAGTGTGGTCGTCTTCCCGCTGCCGGTGGGGCCTGACACCAGGATCAGTCCGTGAGTCTTCAGCGCGGCGCTCTCCGCCTGTTCCTGCACCTGGGGAGACATCCCCAGAAGGCGAAGCTGATAGAGTATCTTCGAGCGATCGAGAAGGCGGAGCACCAGTTTTTCCCCGTGGATTGTGGGAAGGCTGGATACGCGGATATCCACGGTCCGGTTCTGGCTGCGGACGCGGAACTGCCCATCCTGAGGCTTGCGGGATTCTGCAATGTCCATCTCCGCCATGACTTTCACGCGGACAACCAGCGGCGCGAGCATCGATTGCTTGTTAACGGTCATGACATCGTGCAGCATCCCATCGACGCGGTTCCGCACGACGACATCCCGCGGTCCCGGCTCGATGTGGATGTCCGACGCGCCGGATTCCACCGCCTCCCTCAGAATCACATTAACGAGACGGATGGCGGGAGGCTGAGTCACCGACGCGTCGGACTCGTCAACACTCTCCTCGCTTCGGGATTCTGCTTGGTCTCCTCGCTCCGCGCCCTCGGGCGCTGCAGGAGAAACCGACGCGCCTCCACTGATAAAGCGCGCGATGGATCGAGGGGACGCCAGCAGCGGGACGACGTTCTGACCGCACGCGCGCCGTAGATCATCCACCACCACGATGTCCGTGGGGTCCTCCATCGCAACGAACATCCTGCCGTTCTCCACCCGTACGGGAAGCACGTCGCCCCGCGCGCGCATGTCTGGAGGGATTTTGGACAGCAACCCGAGGTCGGGCACCATCTTGTCGGAAACGAACAACCCGATCTTGATCTGGGCGCTAATAAGTTGGTACAGCACGCCCTCCTCGACCAGGCCCATGTTGATTAGCAGCTCGCCAGCGCTGCCCTTGAGGGAATGGCGCGACTGCTCGATCAACTCCCACTGTTCGATGGAAATGAGTCCCTTCTGAACAGCGAGAAGACCCAGTTGGTCGCCCATTCGATCAAGTATGCGACTCACTTCGCGGACACTCCGACCTTCGGCTTGTGTCTCCGTGTCGGTTCGTCAACGCCTGCGCAAATGGCATATCAGGTGCAGACACCCGCCCCGGAGTCGAAATGTATTATATACTCGTTACGGATGAAAATCCACCTTTCCCCCTCACCCTGCCCTCCCCCCATCGGGGGAGAGGGTCAGGGTGAGGGGGTGTTTTCACCCGTAACGAGTATAGTTGGGGAAGCCGCGCCACTGCAATGCGCGCTCCCTTGCTTGACATATACTCGTTAAGGTTGAGGGATGGCCCTGCGGAATTTGATTGGATTCCGAACCTTAACGAGTATAAGTAGGTGGTCAAAAATACTGTCCCATAGTTCCCGAAAAGGTAGTGGGGGGTTATGCTATTTGACAGTTTGATTCGGTAATGGCAATCCCCCCGGACTTGTTCCGGGGGAAGGTTAGGTTCGCGCTACAACCCGGACGCCGCGCAACCTCTTCTTCAATCCCCCCGGACTTGTTCCGGGGGAAGGTTAGGTTCGCGCTACAACCCGGACGCCGCGCAACCTCTTCTTCAATCCCCCCGGACTTGTTCCGGGGGAAGGTTAGGTTCGCGCTACAACCCGGACG
>Ga0210051_1003861_pt1 | contig 14784 bp, 16 predicted proteins | sample CryGey092014_all_FD_185464 | JGI IMG/M metagenome (GOLD analysis project Ga0210051, IMG submission 185464) | Groundwater microbial communities from aquifer - Crystal Geyser CG23_combo_of_CG06-09_8/20/14_all (SPAdes) (version 2) | ecosystem: Environmental > Aquatic > Deep subsurface > Groundwater...
CGCTTCCTTGTTTGATTACGCCTTAATGAAGCAGGCGCGTGATCAGGCAGTCAAGTTAATAGACCAAGACCCGAGTTTAGCTAGCTGGCCGGGGTTAAAGGAGAAGTTGGGGGAGTGGGAAGGGAAAGCGCATCTAGAATGATGAATAACGAATAATGAATAATGAATAATGAATTATGTATTATGGGTTTGTTGATTACAAGTTTTTATAGTATAATATTAGTTAGTGAGGAGGGTGTTGACAAATAGGAGGTAGATAGGGTAAGGTAGAATGTTTAAGAAAATTTTATATATTTAAGAGAGGGGGTAATTATCAAATCAAAAATGTTCTTTAACGCGTTGAGAAGTTATTATTGTCGAATCATTTTTTAAAAACAGGAGGGGTAAAATGTCAGATATCCACAGCATAAAGAATAATAATGTTTTAACGACAGTACAAGTTGAACGGTCCGTCTGCCCAATTACTAATCTGGCCCTGGGCTCGAGTGACCCGCGGAAAGTCACTTTTTTAGTTCATGGCCAAAAGGTGCCGATCAACAGCGAGGCCTTCGTGGCTTATTGTCGGCTTTCTGGCTGGATAGTGCCCCAGCTATCCAGAGAGCCGTTCAATATTGAACAGTTTCTGATGACAGAGGCCAAAAAGCTGGCGGTCGTACCTGTGGGGAAAATTGGTGATAAATTGGAAAAAATCACCAGATTCGCCGAGACAATTGGCCTGAAAACCGGAATTGCCAGTAATGTTGTCGCTGGCAAATGAGAAGAAGGAAGGAGGTGGAATTAAACAGGGGAGCTGGTTTTTACAACAGCTCCTTTTTTATTTTTTCTATCCACATATCCACAGCCCTTTGACAGAGGAGATTAAAAAAATTATAAGATTTTATTAACTTCACTAAAAAATTAATTTAATCTTAGCCAAATCAGCAGAGCTTGACTATACTATATCTAGTGGTATAATATAATCAAGGACTACTAAATATGGAAAAAATCAACTAGCTAACGGCTAAATCACGAATTTAAGACGGATGCATAACGAATTATAACGAACTTGTACGAATTAGCTCTTAATAAATTCGTAAAATTCGTTATAATTCGTAACTAATTCGCGATTATGCGGTGTCCGGTCTGTAATTATCATGATTCAAAAGTGGTGGATTCCCGAGTTGCTTCAGACGGCTTGTCTATTCGGCGGCGTCGGGAATGCCTGAAATGCGGTTTTCGCTTTTCCACTTATGAAGAAGTGGAAATTTTGGATTTATCAGTTATTAAGCGCGATGGCCGCAAAGAGTCCTACAGCCGCGATAAGATAATCAAGGGTTTGAGACGAGCACTAGAAAAACGGCCGATTACCGATGATAATTTTAAAAAATTGATTAACTTAATTGAAAGAGACTTGCAGGTTTTACGGCAAAACGAGGTTACTAGCGAGCAGATCGGCCAGATTGTGATGAAACACTTAAGACGATTAGATCAAGTGGCTTATATCAGGTTTGCCAGCGTCTACCAGTCGTTTAAAGATGCCCAAACTTTTAGGCGCGAACTTAATAAATTGTTAACTGGCAAAAAAATTGTCAAGAGAAACAAGTAACAGTACTTATGCACTTAAAAAATATTTTTCAAGATAGTTAGCTAAAGTTAGTAATTTTTTCGTTGCGGAACTCCCCCCGATAGCTATCGAAGAAGTGTAGAGACGCGATTAATCGCGTCCCTACCATGGCGCAACAAAAAATGTTTGGTGCTATAAAATAAATTTTCAAAATATCAGCATTCGTAGGGACGCCCCGCAAATGCGGGGCGTCTCTACCATGGCGCAACTTTATTTTTATGACAAAAAGCACTATTACACAAATTAGGAAAAGGTCAGGGGAAATTGTTGATTTTAATAAAGAAAAAATCACCAGCGCTATTTTTAAGGCAACCGAAGCAGTGGGCAAGCCGGACCAGGCCTTGGCGCAGAAATTAAGCGACCAAGTGGTTGATATTTTAAACGATAAGTTTCATGCCCGCAGCATTCCGGCCGTGGAAGAAATCCAAGATATTGTGGAAGAGATTTTAATTAAGGCCAGGCAAATCAAAGCCGCCAAAGCCTATATCCTTTACCGCGACCAGCGAGCGCGGCTGCGCGAAATGAAGTCAATGATTGATTCTGATGAATTAATGGAAGGCTATTTGCGGCAGACAGATTGGCGGGTGCGGGAAAATTCCAACATGAGCTTCAGCTTGCAGGGCCTGAATAATCATATTTCTTCAGCCATTTCATCTAATTATTGGCTAAATAAGGTTTATACCGCCAACATTAGAGATGCCCATAAAAACGGTGATTTGCATCTGCATGATTTGCAGCTTTTGGCAGCTTATTGCGCTGGCTGGGATTTAAAAGATTTGTTAATTAAAGGTTTTGGCGGCGTGGCTGGCAAAGTGGAGTCTAAGCCAGCCAAGCATTTTCGTACCGCTTTGGGGCAAATTATTAATTTCTTTTATACTTTGCAGGGCGAAGTGGCTGGCGCTGAAGCCTTTGCTAATTTTGACACCATGCTCGCCCCTTTTGTCAGATACGACAAATTAAATTATCAAGAAGTGAAACAGGCTTTGCAGGAATTTTTATTTAATATTAATGTTCCCACGCGAGTCGGCTTCCAATGTCCCTTTACCAACATTACTATGGATGTGGCGCCGGGAGCGACTTTGGCTGAAGAGAATATTATTTTCGGCGGCCAGATTAGACAGGAAAAGTATAAAGAGTTCCAGCCAGAGATGAATTTAATTAATTTGGCTTTTGCCGAGTTAATGATGGCAGGCGATGCTAAGGGCAGAGTTTTTACCTTTCCTATACCAACCTATAATATAACCCGCAATTTTAATTGGGAATCACCAGTAGCAACTAAGGTTTTTGAAATGACCGCCAGATACGGTATTCCTTATTTTTCTAATTTTGTTAATAGCGACATGAATCCTGACGATGCCCGCAGTATGTGCTGCCGTTTGCGCTTAGATAATCGGGAGTTAAGAAAGAGAGGCGGCGGACTGTTCGCGGCCAATCCCTTAACTGGTTCAATCGGCGTGGTTACCTTGAATTTGCCACGTATTGGCTATTTGTCAAAAACTCAAGAAGAATTTTTTGAACGTTTAGATAATTTACTGCAAGTTGCTTATGAAAGCTTGGAAATTAAAAGAAGGGTTTTAGAGGATTTAACCGATAAGGAGCTATATCCTTATACCAGATATTATTTATCAGGCATTAAAAAGCGTTTTGGCAGTTATTGGCGCAATCATTTTTCTACTATTGGCATTATCGGTATGAACGAAGCTTTGTTGAATTTTGCTTTGATTAGAAAAAGTATTGCTACGCCAGGTGGCAGAGAATTTGCTTTGGTTATTATGGATTATATAAGGAATAAGATCTTGGATTATCAAGGCAAATCAAATAATTTATTTAATTTGGAAGCAACGCCAGCCGAAGGCGCTACCAGAAGGTTTGCTCGGATTGATAAGGATAAATTTGGCGATATTATCGTAGCCAACGAAGCGGCCTTGTCTGATGGTAAAACCGCGCCTTATTATACCAATTCAACCCAATTGCCAGTTAATTTTACTGATGATATTTTTGAAGTGCTGGATCTGCAAGACGATATTCAGATTAAATATACTGGCGGCACCGTACTTCACTGTTTTGTCGGCGAGGCCCTGCCTTCGGCCGAGGCGGTTAAAAAATTAGTTAAAAAAATTGTCAGCAAATACCATTTGCCTTATTTTACCATTACGCCGACTTTTTCTATTTGCCCCAAACATGGTTATTTGGCCGGCGAACATTTTTTCTGCCCCAAATGCGACGAGGAGATTGGTTATGTAACTCGCGAGACGACCAAGCAGGAAATAGAAAACGCTTTAGCTTAAATAAAAATTAAATCCAGTTAGTCAGTTAAACGGTTAATCGGTTAAACAGTCGGAAAAGCTGGCAACCGATAATTAATTAACTGACTAACTGATTAACTAATTAACTGATTAACCAACCCTATGAGTCCAATTAAAGCCAAAAGAGTGCCTTGTGAAGTCTATTCCCGGGTGGTGGGCTACCTGCGGCCGGTATCCCAGTGGAACGATGGCAAGCAGGCAGAGTATTTTGATCGCAAAACCTTTAAGATTGATTTTGATAAAGAATAATTAAAGGGGATATTTAGGATATTTGGGATTTTGAGGAGATTGGAGATAGAAATTTTTAATAATCTCAACAATCCTAAAAATCCTAATCATCCTAATAATCCCATGAAAATTGGCGCTTTACAAAAATTTAGCTTGCTTGATTATCCAGAACATCTTTCAGCTATAATATTTACCCAAGGGTGCAATTTCCGTTGCCAGTTTTGCTACAACCCTATGCTTGTACTGCCCGTCTGGGGCGGCAAGTCCAAATATGCTGCTTTATTTAGAAGTAAGCGACAAAAAGGTCATCCTGGCATTAAGGAGGATGACCTTTTTGTTTTCTTACAAGCGCGTGTCGGGAAATTGGACGCCGTAGTGATTACTGGCGGTGAGCCGACAATCCAGCCAGATTTAGCCAGATTTATTACCAAAATAAAAAAGCTGGGTTATCTAATTAAGCTGGACACTAACGGCAGCAACCCCGAAATTATTAAAAAGTTAATTGCCAAAAAATTAATTGATTATATTGCTATGGACATTAAGGCGCCGGAGGAAAAATATCAGCGAGTGGTTGGCAAAAAAGTTTACCCCGTTAAATCCGGCAAAGCTGGTGCGGAGCAATTTAACGGGGTAGATTTTAATAAAATTAGAAAAAGTGTTAAAATAATAAAAGAGAGCAATCTGCCTTATGAATTTCGTACTACCATTGTTCCCGGCTTGATTGACCAAGACGATATCGCTCGTATAGGAGAATTGATTAAGGGCGCGGACAAGTGGTATCTGCAGCAATTTAAAAGTAATATGCCATTAATTAATAAAAAATTAGAAAAAATTAAAGCTTATAATTCATCAGAGCTGGCGGCAATGCAAAGAATAGGCTTAAAATATGCTAAGCAATGCGAAGTGAGATAATAATTTAGTTGAAAGTAGATAACTTTATAACTTTTCACTTTTAACTTTAACTAATTCTATGGATGAAGAAATAAAAAAAATACTAGAGGAAAATTTAAAACTGACTCAAGAAATACATCAGATGACCAAAAAGATAAAAAATTATATCAATTTTCAAAAAGTAATGAGTTTGATTTATATTTTACTGATTGTCGTGCCAATCATCCTAGGCATTATCTATTTGCCGCCTTTGTTAAGCAATTTACTGGAGCAATACCGGGGCCTACTCGGCGGGGCTGATGCCAGCGGAGTTATTGAAAATCCCTTGAGCGGCTTGCTTCAAGGTTCACCGGCTGGGCTGGATTTGAATAAAGTTGACCCCAATAGTTTGCCGCCGCAGTTTAGGAGTTTATTAAAGAAATAAGTATGGCCTTGAGCAAATTTGGCAACAGTGTTTTGGCTGCTTTAAAATTAATACCACCAGGCAAAGTAACAACTTACCAGGAAATAGCCAAATATCTTAAGCGCCCTAAAGCTTATCGGGCAGTGGGTAATGCTTTAAATAAAAATTCCTATGTACCTAAAATGCCTTGCCACCGAGTAATTAGAAGTAATGGGCAAATCGGCGGTTATGCCTTTGGTAAGACAAAGAAGATTAAGCTACTGGAGCAAGAGAAGATTAATATTAAGCAAGATAGAATAATTAACTTTTCCAAAATTTTTCTAAAGTTAAAATAAAAAGAGGCGTCAGAGTAAATATGGAAAACAATAAAAAAACATTTACTATTATTTTAATTACCTCTATTATTGTTAGCTCAATTTTTGGCGGCGTAATGGGTTTTGGCGCCGGCTTAATTTCGGCTAATGGCTTTAACTTGGCTGATTGGTTTAAGGTTCATATTTTAGGCAAGACAGCTGCTACGTTAGACATTATTAATTTAACAAAAAAAGTTATTACTATTAACGAAGAATCAGCTATCATTAGCGCGGTGGAAAAAGTTGCTCCGGCCGTGGTCAGTATTATTATAAGTAAAGACTTGCCGAAAATCCAAGAGTATTATAGCCCGTTTAATTCTGATTTTTTCCGCCAATTTTTTGGTCAAGATTTTGAGAATTTTTTTGGCCCGAGCGCGCCATCAGCTGGCCGAGGAGAACAAGGCGGTAGGCAAAAACAAGAAATTGGCGGCGGCAGTGGCTTTATTATTACTGCTGACGGTTATATAGTGACCAATAAGCATGTTGCCCTAGACCAACAGGCCGAATATACAGTTTTAATGAATGACGGCGCTAAATATGCTGCCAAAGTTTTAGCCCGCGACCCAATTAATGATTTAGCCATATTAAAGATTGACGCCAAAAATTTGCCAACTGTTGAACTGGGCGACAGCGCTAATCTAAAAGTTGGGCAAAGCGTTATTGCTATTGGCAATGCCTTGGGTGAGTTTAGAAATACTGTTTCTACTGGTGTTATTTCCGGTTTGTCCCGCTCAATTACTGCTGGCGCAACAGGGTTAGGCAGTGAACAGCTAATCAACGTTATCCAGACTGATGCCTCAATTAACCCAGGCAACTCTGGCGGGCCGCTACTTAATATTGTTGGCCAAGTTATCGGCATTAATACTGCCATTGCCCAGGGTGCGCAAAATATCGGTTTTGCTATTCCCATAGATGAGGTTAAAAGCACAATTGAAAGCGTCCGCCAATACGGCAAAATAGTCAGGCCTTGGCTGGGCGTACGCTATATCTTAATTAATAAAGCCATTGCCAAGGCTAACAAATTAGCAGTTGATTACGGAGCATTAATCGTCAGAGGCGAAACTGCAGCTGATTTAGCTGTTATACCTGGCTCGCCGGCTGACAAGGCCGGTTTAGTTGAAAATGATATTATTTTAGAAGTTAGTGGTAAAAAGATTGACAAAAATAATCCCTTAGTTATTATTATTAATAAATTTAAAATAGGCGATGAAATAACATTAAAAGTTTTGCATAAAGGAGAGAAAAAAGAAGTCAAAGTGAAATTAGAAGAAATGAAGTAGTCGCGGACTAACACGGACTTTGGCGGACTTTATTAAAATCCAGAAATACAGATTGCTTTTTTGGTAATCTAAGTATAAGCGCAATAATATCTTTCATCCGGCATATTTTTTCTGGATTCCGGCTCGGGGGCCGGAATGACAAAGAAAAATTTTATGGAAAATTTAATAAAAAAAATTGAAGAGTTGAGAGAAAAACTCCTGGATATTTGGAGGTTGCTTTGACATTGATAAAAAAAAGTCAAGAGTTAAAAGTCAAAAGTTAAAAATGAGCAAGCCTGATTTTTGGAGTAATCGCGCAGAGGCAATAAAAATAAGCAAAGACCTAGAAGCATTGGCAACCGAAGTGAATAAATGGGAGGATTTTAAAAAAGAAATAACTGATTTAGAGCAATTAGTGGCAGTAGCAATTAAAGAAAAAGATAATTCAATCAGCGATGACGCAAATCAGCAATACGAGGAGTTGGACAAGAAATTTAGCGAGCTGGAGTTTGCGGTTTTGTTTTCTGGAAAATACGACCAGCACAATGCCATTTTATCAATCCATGCCGGCACTGGCGGCGTGGACGCGCAAGACTGGGCGCAAATTTTAGAGCGGATGTTTTTGCGCTTTGTTGAGAAAAAAGGTTGGCGCACGGAAATTTTGGACAGGACAATTGGTAATGAAGCTGGTATTAAGAGTGTTAGTATTAACATAGCTGGACTATGGGCTTATGGCTATTTGCGTTCGGAAGCGGGTGTCCACCGTCTGGTGCGCATTTCGCCCTTTGACGCCGAAGCCATGCGCCATACTTCGTTTGCTTTGGTGGAAGTTATCCCAGAACTGCCAGAAGCGGCCAATATTGAAATAAAAGACAGTGATTTAAGGATTGATGTCTTCCGTTCTTCTGGTCCGGGCGGCCAGAGCGTTAATACCACTGATTCAGCGGTGCGGCTTGTTCATTTGCCAACAGGCATTACCATAACCTGCCAAACCCAGCGCTCCCAGCATCAGAATAAGGAAACGGCTTTAAAAATATTAAAGTCAAAATTATATCAATTAGCAGAAGAAAAAAAGACCAAAGAAGAATTAAAATTGCGCGGCCAGGCGCAAAAAGCAGAATGGGGCAAGCAAATCCGTTCTTATGTGATGCAGCCATACCAAATGGTCAAAGACCACCGCACTAATTATGAAACTTCAGACATTAAGGCAGTCTTAGACGGCGATTTGGAAAGTTTTATGGAGGCGTATTTAAGAAGTCAAAAAAACAAGAAAGCAAAATAAATATAGAATTAAGACACTTAGTGTCCAATTGGACACTAAGTGTCTTTTAACGTACAATAAAATTAAAATCCCCCTAACCCCCTTTGAATAAAGGGGGCAAGACAAGAAAACAAAAAAACAATTCCGGTGATTTTAAAACTTTTTATTTTTGATTGTTGTTTTTTTCTGTGAGGCGTGATAAGCTAATAATACAATAAAAGAGAGGGTATTAACTATTTTTCGTCCTTTGGCAGGAAAGGAGGGTACAATGAGGAAGGTATTATTGATTACTTTGGTGGCAATATTTTTTTTAGTGATTTTTTGCGGTCAAATTAGAGCAGACGAGAAGCAGGTGGTTAGCCATCAAGGTAGCGTAGTCAGTCTATGTCTAATTAACGCTAATCTGGCTGATCGCCTAGATGAGATTCTGGATAATTATGAAGGCGATGTGGTGCACTTTTATGTCTACAGTAGAGACGGCAGTGAAACTCTATATATCATCCCCACCAGCGATTTTTTTAAGTCAATACTTTATTTAGTTGAGTCAGGTAGTTATGAGGAAGAGTATGAGCAGTGGGAGCAGGAGTTATTGTTAGATGAAATGCGCTTGCGCGTAATATTAAAAAAGGCCAGAGCCGGTCTTAATAAACCCCATTAACCTTTTTCTAGAGGCAGGATTAAGCACCCTGCCTTTTTTATTGCCGTGATTATAAGCCAGTGGTAAAATATAATATGAATTTAACCAAGTCAAAATTATTTTTAATTTGCTGTTTGGTTTTTATGGTCGGCATAATGCTAGCGTCTTTTTTGCCAGCTGACCTGTTAAATTATAAAATAATATATTTTAGTTTAATTATTACGGCGCTTATTTTATTAGTTCTGTTTTGGCAATCAATTAAATTAAGATTAGTTAGCTTAATTATAATATTTTTATTTTTCGGCCTCTGGCGCTATAGCGTCAGCTTACCGCCAGACACGCCTGATAAAATTTGGCATTATAACGGCCAACAGATAAGCTTCAGCGGTATTATTACTAAAGAGCCAGATATTAGGCAGGATAAACAGAAGCTGGAGATTACAGCCAGCTTTAGCAGTACTTTAAAAAACAATATTAGCGGGAGAATTTTAATTACCACCAATTTATATCCCGCGTTTAAATACGGAGATGAGCTGGCCATAACTTGCGAACTACAAGCGCCGGAAAAGTTTAATGATTTTGCCTATGACCGTTATTTAGCGCGCTACGATATTTATTCGGTTTGCTATTACCCTAAAATAGAAAAATTAGCTGCGGGCAAGGGTAATTGGCTTTATAGCAAGATATTTACCTTGAAAGATAAGCTTATTAACATCATTGATTTTGGCTTGGGCGAACCAGCGGTCAGCTTGGCGCGGCCAATTGTTTTTGGCGGCCAGCGAGGCCTGGCTGATAATATCCGCCAGCAGTTTAGCCAAACCGGATTGACGCATATTATGGCGGTATCGGGATTTAATACCACTATTTTGTCAGCCATAGTTTTAGGCTTTTTATTGGCCGTGGGCCTGGACCGGCGCCGGGCATTTTATTTATCAATTATATTTCTTTTAATTTATATTATTTTAGTTGGCGCGCCGGCTTCGGCTATGCGCGCCGGGATAATGAGCTTTTTGGTTTTATGGGCTTTACATTTGGGCCGGCTTAATAAAATTACTAACGCAGTAGTTTTAGCTGGCGCAATTTTACTTTTATTTAATCCTAAAATACTGCGTGATGATATCGGATTTCAGTTGTCTTTTTTAGCAGTTTTGGGTTTAATTTATTGTTATCCGCCAATAGATAAATTTTTAGAAAAAATAAAAATTCCCAGATTATATGGCTTGCGCGACATCTTGTCCTTAACTCTAGGCGCGCAAATATTTACCTGGCCAATAATGGCCTATAATTTTTCCCAAATTTCCTTAATCGCGCCTTTGGCTAATGTTTTAGTGATTTGGCTAATACCATTTTTAACAGTTGCTATTATTGTCGCTCTGCCTTTAAGTTTTTTACTGCCTGGCCTGGCCAGTTTATTTTTTCTGCCCAGCTTAATTAGCGCTAATTATATTTTTGGGGTAGTTAAGATATTATCGCGAGTTCCTTACGCTTATTGGGAAATCGGCTATTGGCCCTGGGGCGTTCTGGCGGTTTATTATTTAGGTGTTATTTTTATAATTATAAAATTGCAGCGGTCTAAGTTGTTAGATAATCGAATGGGTGATAAAATATAGATATTACGAATAAGAAGATAGGCAAAACGCTTGTCTTTAAAGAAATATAACAGCTCGTCGCGCAATCGACGAGCATTTTTTTGGTGAGAAAAGTTTATTTTGCTATAATTTAATTATGTCTAGCCGGCTTTATAAAATTTTATTAATTTTGGGAATAGTTTTTGTTATAATAGCTTTGCTGCTTTTTTGGCTTTACTGGCGCCAGCCGGAAAATCTGGAGGTGGATTTTTTAGATGTGGGGCAGGGCGATGCGATTTTAATTAAAGCGCCGGCCGGGCAAAACATCTTGATAGACGGCGGGCCGGATAAAGCCGTTTTAAAAAGATTAGCCGAGAATTTACCTTGGTGGGACAAACAAATTGATTTAATGATTTTAACCCACCCGCACGATGATCATGTTAGCGGTTTGATTGATGTTATTAAAAGATATCAAGTTAAAGAGATTTTATATACCGGCGTAATTCACCATAGCCCTAATTTTTTAGCTTGGCTGGAATTAATTAAAAACAAAAAAATAAAATTAACTATTATTGATCGGCCGCAGACAGTTAAGTTAAGCCAAAATTGCCAGTTGGACATTATTTATCCCCAAGAAAGTTTTTTGGGTCAAGAAGTGGAAAATTTAAATAATACTTCTTTAACTTTTAAATTAATTTACGGCCAAACAAAATTTTTATTTACCGGCGATTTGGAACAGTTGGCGGAAGAAAAGATATTGGCTAGCGCTGTTAATCTTCAAGCCGATGTTTTAAAAGTCGGCCATCATGGCTCTGATACTTCCAGCAGTCAAGCTTTTTTAGATAAAATCCAGCCGCAATTGGCTGTTATTTCAGTTGGCAAAGACAATGATTTTGGCTTCCCCAGTTTGCGGGTGATTAAGCGACTGGAGCGCCTGGGCGCGCAAATTTTACGGACTGACCAAGCAGGGACAATTAAATTAGTAAGCGACGGTGTTAAGGTGGAATTATTAAAATAAGCAGAGAACAACTAAACTTGATAATTTTTTATTTGCTGTTATAATTTAAATTAGCCACCTAATTTAAATAGCCACCCAAGTAAGGTGTTTTTATTGTAATATACCTCACCCAGTCTAGACTGTCCGAGAACTGCTATTTTGTCATTGCGAGGAGCCCCGCATTTTGCGGGGCGAAAGATCTTTAATAGATGTTAGTCGCTCTTAGCCAAGTATTAAAGATTTCTCCCCCGCAAAATGCGGGGTCGAAATGACAAAACAGAGTTTTCGGACGGTCTCGGTAATTGCCAGCGCTGAAATTAAATGTAATAATTTTTTACCACGAGAATTGAATTATTAAAGTTAAATTTATATTTATGCCTGATAACAAGAAGAAAATTTTGATTGTTGAAGACGATAATATGATCAGCTCAATATACAAAACAAAATTTGAGGCTGACGGTTTTGCGGCGGTCGTAGCCGGCAATGGCGCTGAAGGCTTGGATATAGCCAGAAAAGAGCAGCCGGATATAATTATGTTAGATGTAATTTTACCGCAAATTGATGGTTTTTCCGTATTAGAAGAATTAAAAAAAGACAAGCTAACTAAGGATATTCCGGTGATAATGCTGACTAACTTAGGTACTGACGAAGATAAGGCCAAAGGCGAGAAGATGGGCGCAGTTGATTATTTTGTTAAAGCCAGCTTAACACCGGCGCAAATTAGTGAAAAAATAAAAAAACATCTAAAATAATATGACGCGAATTCATGCGAATTTAAACGAATGACACGAATAAATTTAAAGAGCTATACTTATAAACCCTGTTAGAAATTTAAATTTGAATTTCTTGGGGTCAGAAAAAAATTATGAGGCAGCAAAACCAGAAAATTTCTAACGGGGTGAGAGATTACGAAAAAGAGTTTCCATATTTTAAAACCAAAGTAGCAGGAGTGACAGAAAAATTCAATTTGTCAGATCCGGCCGAGCGCCAGAAATATTTCGCGGCCAAGGCCGGCCCAGAGATAGTTCAACTGAAAAAGTATTTAGAAAATAATACTTTTGTGGCTTATTTTTTGGGCAAAAAAAATTCCGGCAAAGGCACTTATTCCAAATTGATGATAGAGGTTTTTGGCGAAGATAAAATCGGCCATATTTCCGTTGGTGATATAGTCAGGGGCGTACATAGCGACATGGCAGATGAGCAGAAGAAAAAAGAATTAATGGATTTTTTACACCAGAATTATCGCGGCTATATTTCTGTTGGCGATGCTGTCAAGGCCTTGCTTTCCCGCGACACTGAAACTCTTTTGCCAACTGAATTTATTTTAGCTTTAATAAAAAGAGAAATTGACAAATTACCCAGGAAGTCGCTTTTCATTGACGGCTTTCCCCGTGAGTTGGACCAAATTTCTTATTCCTTATTTTTTCGCGATTTAATCAACTATCGCCAAGACCCGGATATTTTTGTGGCGATTAGCATTCCCGAGTCAGTGATTGACGAACGGATGAAATACCGCGTTGTCTGCCCAATCTGTCAGACTCCGAGAAATTTAAAATTGTTTGCCACTAAACAGGCCGGTTATGACCTTGAAAAAAAACAATTTTATTTGATTTGCGACGACCCGCATTGCGGCGGTGCCAGAATGACAGCCAAAGAAGGCGATAATTTGGGCATAGAAACTATCCGCGAGCGCTTAGAGCTGGATGACAAATTAATTGCCAAAGTTTTTTCCTTGCATGGCATCCCTAAAATCTTTTTAAGAAATTCAATACCAGTAGAATTAGCCAAGGATTTGGTTGATGATTACGAAATTACACCAGAATATGTTTTAGAATTGGCTGAAAATAACCAAGTAAAAATTAAAGAAAAACAGTGGATAGTTAAAGACGATGATGGCATTGACTCCTATAGTTTATTAGCGGCTCCGGTCGCCCTATCTTTAATAAAACAATTAGCCAAAATTCTTGGCTAATATATAAGGGGACAGTCGTCGAGATAAATTGTGGAAAAGTGGAATAATTTAGTTTTATTAAACAAAAAATATTTAATTTTAGCCAAATAAATCCAACTTGACTTATTATTTTTTTTAAGCTAAAATTATCTATATGCTAAAAGCCGTCCAAGAATTCATCTATGGCGTCAAATCCATTATTACCTTAATTGTGGGTGTGATTGTTATTATTGTTGAATTTTGGGTGGCCAAAGAATAACTATAAGAAATTTATATAGCATCAAAGAGCCGCTCATGCAAAAGGAGCGGCTTTTTTTGATAGATCATTTCAACGAACAGGAGGGGGAAAACATGAGACACAAAACAGGAGATGAAGGCATAATGTCAATGATGAGTACTGTAGGCGCGGGGAGTGAGAATATTACCGGTGTAGGTATTTTCAGGGTCAAAGAGATATCCGGTGGCGGCAGAGATCAAATAGAGCCCATAGAAGTAGGAACACAGGAATTTTCCGATTTTGCCGGCAAGGAAGTTGAGAAAATTATGGAAAAATAAAAGAAAACCATTGAGGAGGGATGTAGGTATGAAAAGAGGAGATGTTTTTAGCACTTTGCCTGATATTGTGAGTGCTCTCGGTGGTAGTGCCGTGGTAGTGGTTAAACAAATTGTTAGGGGTATTTAGTTATCCACTTGCCAAATTTAATTATTTTGCTATTATAACCCTATAAAGACATGAAACAAGCTATCGCGAAAAATTTATTGCTAGGTTTATTGTTGTTACTGCCTTAGCGGGTGGCTTGTTGGTGTATGTTATAAATATTTTTAGTTAAGATTAAGACAAAGACTATAAGCCACCCTAACGGGGCGGTTTTTTTGTTATGTTCCGTTCTTTAAAATTATGTTGCTCCCGTTGATTTTCCAGAATTCTTACTGTTAAATCAGCGGGAACAAAAAATAAAATAAGGAGGAGGAATTATGAAAGGATGTATTTCATTGCGGTTGCAGTTCGGCTGCAACAGGCGGCCGAAAACCAGCCGTTGTGACATTGCTCGGAGAAAAGGTGAATGTCCCATAAAGAGTCTAGAGGAGTGTCCTCTCGGCAGTAAAAAATTGGCCAGAAACAGCTAGCCGATTATCAGGCCGGCCGCTTGATTTTTAGACGCATTTATCAAAAGAGGAAGTCAGATTTGGCTTCCTCCTTTTTTTCTTGCATTTTTTTGTAGTTTTGCTATAATTATCCACAGGTAGAGTTATTACCCATTTTTATTAATATGTATAAGACATTACAAAAAATCGGTTTTTATTTTTTCGGTTTCTTTTACGGCCC
>Ga0210051_1003862_pt1 | contig 14783 bp, 15 predicted proteins | sample CryGey092014_all_FD_185464 | JGI IMG/M metagenome (GOLD analysis project Ga0210051, IMG submission 185464) | Groundwater microbial communities from aquifer - Crystal Geyser CG23_combo_of_CG06-09_8/20/14_all (SPAdes) (version 2) | ecosystem: Environmental > Aquatic > Deep subsurface > Groundwater...
ATACGGCTGGTAACGGCGGCGGGATGTACAACAATGGTAGCAGTCCGACGTTAACGAACGTCACCTTCAGCGGCAATTCGGCGGGCAGCGGCGGCGGGATGTACAACTTCTATTCCTGCAGTCCAATTTTGACAAACGTCACCTTTAGCGGCAACTCTGCACAATCAGGTGGTGGGTTGTATAACATGGATGGCAGCCAACTGCAGATTCGCAATACAATTCTCTGGGGCAATACGGCTTCAATCGCCGGAACGCAGATCTATAATAATGACAGCAGTACTTCCGGTGTGAGCTACAGTGTTGTGCAGGGCGGATGTCCTGCCCAAAGCACTTGCACAAATATCCTCAGCGCTGATCCCAAGCTCGGTACACTCGGCAATTACGGCGGCTCCACACAGACCATCCCGCTCCTGCCCGGTTCCTCAGCCTTCAACGCGGGGAACGACGCCACCTGCGCCGCTACCGACCAGCGCGGCATTGCCCGTCCACAAGGCGCACATTGCGACATCGGTGCTTTTGAAGTCCTTGCGGAAAATACTCCGCCAGAAACCATGATCACCAACAAGCCTGCCAGCCTGGACAATGACAGTACCCCAACCTTCACGTTTAGCGGCGACGACGGCACGGGAATTGGCGTTGCTTCCTTCATGTGCAGGATGGATGGTGGCACTTATACTGAATGTACCAGTCCTTTCACTTCCCCTACCCTTGCCGATGGTTCGCACACTTTCTACGTCTACGCAATTGATATGTTCGGCAATACCGATGCTTCGCCCGCTTCTTATACTTGGACACTGGATTCCCTTTCCCCCAACATTGCCTCCATCGTCCGCACCAACCCCAACCCCGACCCTACCGACGCCGCCGCCAGCGTGGACTTCACCATAACCTTCTCCGACACTGTTACGGATGTCGATGCAAGCGATTTCACCCTGACCAAAACTGGCACCATCACCGGTGAGTCTGTCACGGGCATCAGTGGTGGCCCAATCATCTACACGATCACTGTCAGCACTGGCACAGGGAGTGGCAACTTGCGCCTGGATGTGCCCGCCAGCGCAACCATCACATCCATAGCCGGGCACCTGCTGGCTGGCCTGCCATACACCGACGGAGAGATATATACCATTAGAGTATATATCTTGTTCCTGCCGTTAATCCTGCGGTAACCACCGATGAAGCAAACAACAGGCAGGATTGCAGATTGTCCCGACAAGGAAATTGACAAGCGCCGCATCAAAACGATTTACGGCATGCTCATCTCCTTCCACGGGCGGGACCGGTTCTCGTTCCAGATTTTCGAAAACGGCAAGGGACATCTGATTGATTTCCCCAACGACACCACGCGCATCTGTCCCGAATTGCTGGCGCGCCTGAAAAAAGTGGCCGGTGACGAGAGCTGGCGCATCGAGCCGATTTTGTTGCAATAAGTTCGCCTTCCCAAAACGAGCAACTTGATCAAACGAAAGAAATCCAGAAAAGTTGGATTAACCGTAGGAGGCGCGCTGATTATCTACTGCATCGTCTTGGCTGTGGATATTTACAGATACTCGTCTACAACAGACAACTCACCATCCGACGCGGCAATCGTTTTAGGTGCAGCGGTTTTGGATGGGAGACCCTCGCCAGTTTTTGAAGAACGAATCAAACATGCAATCAACCTCTACAAAGAGGGACGAGTAAGGTTCATCATTTTCACGGGTGGGGTTGGCAAAAGCGACCAACAGTCAGAGTCAATCATCGCCGCTGATTACGCAATAGAAAACGGCGTTGCGGCGAATGACACATTCTGTGAAACGAGTTCAAAGATTACTTTTGAGAATTTGCGGGGTGCAAAAGAAATCATCGAACAACAGGATTTGAAACGCATCTTGGTTGTCAGTGATCCACTACACATGCGACGCTCAGTTATGATGGCACACGATTTAGGGATTGACGCTTATCCATCGCCAACCCCAACAACCCGATATATAGGCTTTCAAAGTAAAATCCAATTTCTTTTGAGAGAAGTATATTTTTACGGAAGTTACCTGATTGAGAGACCGTTCGTTACCCTTTTTGAGGATCGGCAGAAAATGACAATTCAATCGTGCCAGTAATCTTATTAGCATATTTGATTTGATTACGGAGACTCTTTATGCGCATCAAAACCATCACCCGCACTCCCTCCTCCCCCACTCACGCGACTCCCTTGCTCTTCATCCACGGCATGTGGCACGGCGCCTGGTGCTGGGACGAAACTTTCCTCCCGTTCTTCGCGGAGCACGGCTACCGCGCCACCGCCCTCAGCCTGCGCGGACACGCCGGGAGCGAAGGCAATATCCGCGGAAGTACCATCGCCGATTACGTCGCGGACGTGGAGCAGGTGGCGCGCACGTTCGAGACGCCGCCCGTCCTCATCGGCCATTCGATGGGCGGATTTATCGTGCAGAAATATCTCGAAAGGCGCGATGCGCCTGCGGGTGTGTTGCTTGCTTCGGTTCCGCACTATGGATTGTGGCCCGCGCTGGGACGCGTCTTCCTGCACGACCCGCGCATCGTCCTCAAGGCGCTTTTCACGTGGCGGATGTATCCCGTCGTGGAGACTCCCGCCCGCGCGCGCTGGTCATTGTTTTCCGCCGACATGCCTGAAGAGCAAGCGCTCAAATATCACGAGCGCATGGATGACGAATCTTTCCGCGCATTCCTCGACCTGCTTGGATTAAATCTCGCACATTCAAAACGCGTCAAGACTCCCCTGCTCGTTCTGGGTGCGGAGAAGGATGCGGTAATTTCCCAACGCGACATCCACGCCACCGCGCGGGCGTATGGCGCGAAAGCGGAAATCTTCCCCAACACGGCGCACGACATGATGCTCGAAGCAGGCTGGAAATCGGTGGCGGAACGAATATTAAGTTGGCTGAAAGAAAGAGGAATGTAAATTACGGTTTCCATCGTCATTGCGAGCGGAGCGAAGCAATCTCCCCTGTGATGAGGGATTGCTTCGGTCGGAAGAGCACCGACCTCGCAATGACGGACATAATCTGTGATTTACTGAAATTAGCAGTTTTCTGAAATCAACCCCGCACCGCGTTACAGCGCGGACAATCCCTCCGCTGGCAGAGCAACGCCAGCGGATTTGCTTTGATCAAAATTTTCACGCGGTCAATCAGGTTGTTCAACTGGACGGCCTGCACGCGCGCCTCGCCGATGGTGACGGCGACCACGTCGTTTTCGAGATACTGCGCGATATCATCGAACCCCGATGAATCTCCGGGAAAGCCGGGGCATTGGACGATCCGCTTGTGGGCCAGCGCCCAGCGGACAAACTGCCTGCGCCCGGCCAGTTTCTCGCCATAATGAATACTGGTGTTCACGCTATGGTCCATGCCGATCAACACGGCCCAGCCGTTCTTTTCGGCCAGCGCGCCGATGGGCGCGAACGGATCGTAAATCGTCTGCCGCTCGAGGGCGAAGTCCGCGTTCACGCCCGCGAACGAAAGGATCGGGTGGAGACTGCGTTTCGCGCCCACGTGCCGCCGCAGGGTCTCAGCCAGGACGCCCATCTCCTTGTCGGCGGGCGTATCGCTTCGGAACGCGAGCGCGTCATACGTCCCCTGCGCGCCCGGCTTCCTCCGGTTCGCCTCCTCAGCCGCGTAGTCCAGCGCGTTGTTCGGCGGTCCCACCAGCGGCGTCACCATCGTCTGATAGGTGAACGTCGGCATCACCAGCGAGCCGCAGGTTTTAACCAGCGCGTCGATCACGACGCGCGGCCCGCCCTGCACCGGTCCCAGCGATTTGAACGATCCATGCGCGATAACAGCCTGCCCCTTCAACGGCAGCGACTCAAACCCCACCAGCAACTCGCGAACGCTAATCATCTACTGCCTACTGATGACTGATGACTGATAACTGATGACTGATGACTGATAACTGATGACTGATAACTGATGACTGATAACTGATGACTGATCACTGCTCACTTCCCCTTCCACTGCGGCTTGCGTTTTTCCGCGAAGGCGCGCATCCCTTCCTTTTGATCCTCGGTGGTGAACAGATTGTAGAATTCCTTTTTTTCCTCGGACAGCGCCTCCCCCAAAAATTGCTCGTAGGCCTGGTTGATCATCTTCTTCGCCGAGCGGATCGCGGCGGGCGCGCGGGACGCGACCTCTTCGGCCAGTTTCAACGCTTCATCCAAATACGCCTCAGCCGGGACGATGCGGTTGATGAGACCAAACTGGAGCGCTTCCGCGGCGGACAGAGTCCGATTGTTGAGGATCACCTCCATGGCAATGGCTTTGCCGACCGCGCGCGTCAGGCGCTGGGTCCCGCCCGCGCCGGGGATGACGCCGATGGTGATCTCGGGCTGACCGAACTTGGCGGTCTCCGAGGCGACGATCATGTCGCACGACATGGCGATCTCGCATCCGCCTCCCAGCGCCCATCCCGATACCGCCGCGATGACCGGCTTGCGGATGGCGCGGATGCGCCCGAAATTCGCGATCGGGTCGTTATCGTACATCTCCCGGACGGTTTTGTCGGCCATCTCCTTGATGTCCGCGCCGGCCGCGAAGGCCTTCTGGTTGCCGGTGATGACCATCGCGCCGACGGCATCATCGTTATCGAAGGCTTCGAGCGCGTCCATCAGTTCGCGCGTCAGCGTGTTGTTGAGAGCGTTCATCGCCCCCGGACGGTTGAGCGTGACGAGGCCAACCCGTCCGCGGGTTTCGGTGAGGATGGTGGTGTATGTCATGGGGATTCTCCTGTGCTGGCCCGCACGGGACTCGAAGCCCCGTGCTACTTGTACAAAGCCCTTCGGGCTAAAACCAACACCTTCGATTCTACACGAGAAATGGATTTATGCTAACATTGACTGGAAGATCGGAGTCCAAAATCTCCGACTTTGCCAACGACGGGAGTCGTTGGACTCCGCACACTACAGGAGCATCTCATGAACATTCTTCTTATGGTTCATTCCATTCTGCGCTGGTTTATCATCATCATCGCCGCGCTAACGGTTTTCAAGTTCGCTGTCAGTTGGGCCGGGAACGGTTCCTTCAAAGGCATGGACCGCGGACTGGCTTCCGGCTTGAGCGGTCTGATGGATCTGCAAGTCTTGCTCGGCCTCATCTATTTCTTCGTCACCGGATTCGGCGGCATCGGGTTCCCTGGCTACCGCATCTTCCACCTGCTCCTCATGCTGGCCGCGGCGGCGCTGGCGCACGTCCCCGCGCGGTTGAAGTCCCTGGGCGACAAACTGCGCTTCCAATATTCCATCTTCGCCATCCTGGGCGCGCTGGTGTTGGTGTTTGTGGGAATTTCGGTGTTGTAGTACGGGAAAAGGAAAATTTATCTTTGGCCGCTAAACACATAAGTTAGGCAGTAACCTTAGCACAGAGACACAAAATGTCATTCAATCACCTTGATGATAAGGCTTTTGTAGATTTTGTTCTTGAAACAGGTAACTGACTGAAAAAATTCTCGTCAACCACTACGGCCATCTTTCCGCCCCATTACCGCTATTCAACGGCAGGCAGCACCAGCGGTCCGCCCGCGAACGGATGCTCCACCACCTGCACGGGCAGGCAGTAGGCTTGGGAGATCAATTCGGGGGTCAGCACTTCGCGCGGGGAGCCGAGCGCCGTGATCCGCCCCGCGACCATCAGCGCGACGCGGTCCGCGTAACGGGCGGCCAGGTTCAAATCGTGCAGGGCGATCAGCACGGCGAGATTGTCCTCGCGCGCCAACTTGCGGATGAGATCGAGCAGGCTGACCTGGTATTGCAGATCGAGGTGCGCGGTCGGTTCGTCGAGCAGGAGGATCGGTGTGGACTGGCACAGGGCGCGCGCCAGCAGAATCCGCTGACGCTCGCCGCCGGATAACTCGCCGACGCGGCGCTCCGCCAGTTCAAGAGCGTGGACGCGTTCGAGGGCGCGCCGCGCCAGCCCCTCGTCCGCGCGGGACGGCTGGCCGAGGAATCCCAGATAGGGCGTGCGTCCCATCAGCACCGTTTCCCAAACCGTGAAGGCGGGCGGAAGCGAAATCGCCTGCGGGACGACCGCCAGGTAGCGGGCGCGCTGGATGGGAGTCAGCGCGCTGAAGGTGTCGCCGTTGGTGCGGATTCGTCCGCTGCGCGCCGGGACAACCCCGCTCACCGCGCGGATCAGCGTGGACTTGCCCGCGCCGTTCGGCCCGATCAGCGCGAGAATTTCGCCAGTTTGCACGGAGAGAGACACATCATGCAACACACGGCGGGAACCATAGTCAACGGAGAGGGATTCGATCTTCAACATGGTGAACAATGTAAACAGGTAGACACGTACACAGGTACACAAGCGCACATGGAACAACTACGCGGCCGCGCGACTATTCGATCATCCGACCAATTACCAATTACCAATTACCAATTACCAATTACCAATTACCAATTACCAATATCCCTGATTCTTCGCGCGGCGTAGCACCCACAAAAAGAACGGCGCGCCCGCCAGCGCGGTGACGATGCCGACGGGAATCTCCTGCGGCGCGATCACGACGCGCGCGATCACGTCCGAGATGAGCAGGGCGGACGCGCCAAGGAGGATCGAGAGCGGGATGACGCGCCGGTAGTCCGCGCCGAACCACAGGCGGACGATGTGCGGCACGACCAGCCCGATGAAGCCGATGATGCCCGCGAACGCAACCGCCGCGGCAGTGGTCAGCGAGGCGGCCGCGAGGATGAGGGCGCGGGCGCGCGTGACGTTCAAACCGAGTTGTTGCGCCTGGTCGTCGCCGAACTGCATCAGGTTGAGCGCGTGTCCGCTGAGGAGCAGGCCGCCGAAACCGAGCGCGAGATACGGAAGCAGGCTAAGCACCGAGTCCCAGCCTGCCAGGCTGATGCCGCCCAACAGCCAGCCCAGCGCGCGGCGCACTTCGCCGGTCGAACGCAGCATCAGGAACGAGGTCAGGGAGGTGGCGAAGGAGGAAAACGCCACGCCCGCCAGGATCAGGTTGGTGGTCGGGACGGTGCGTCCGACGCGCGCCAGGTTGTAGACGATGAAGACGGTCAGCAGCGCGGCGAGGAAGGCGGCCAGCGGGATCGCCATCAAGCCCCAGAACGAGTACGGCCAGTGGATGCTCATGGCGATGACCGCGCCCAGCCCCGCGCCCGAAGCCACGCCGATCAGGTACGGGTCGGCCAGCGGGTTGCGGAACAGTCCCTGGTAGGCCGCGCCGCTCCCGCCCAGCGCCGCCCCCGCCAGCGCGATCAAGGCCGTGCGCGCCGACGTGCCGCGCCAGCACGTTGATGGCCGCGCCGCCGCGCAGGAAGTTCAACACCATCTGTGACGTCACCTCCTGCGGAAAGGCGCTGACTCCCTCGGCCACCACTCCGTGGTCGCCCGCCATCGTAACAATGACCTTATCTTTGATGATAGGAATCGGCTGGCAATAAATGCCTGCCAGTTGAATCGAAAGTTCCTCCAGCCGTCCCAGGCTACCACGCGGCTTGGTGAGTTGATCCTGACGTTCCCGCGCGGTTTGCATCGTAGTTTGATTGAGGGGTTGAATTTTTTCGATGGTTTCTTCGATGGTCATGGGGTTCCTGTTATTTTCATGTTGTTTTATCAGAACTCGACACCCGCCTGCGCCAGGATGCCTTTTGTAAAGGGATGTTTCACTTCGCGCATTTCCGTCACCAAGTCCGCATATTCGATCAACGCGGCAGGCGCGTCGCGACCAGTGATGACGAGGTGCATGTCGTTGGGTTTGTTGGCTTTGAGCCATTCAATGACCTGCGCGGTATCCAGCCAGCCAAAATGTAACGCGTATGTGAATTCATCGAGGACGATCAAATCATAATCCCCGCTGGTGATCTTTTCCTTCGCCACTTCCCAGCCTTCCAGTGCGCGGGAGACCGTTTCATCCATGTCTCTGGATGTCCATGTGAAGCCATCGCCTTTAGCGAACCAGTCGATGCCGAGTTTTTTGGCGGCTTTGATCTCGCCCCATTGCCCTGTCTCTGCCTTGAGGAATTGCACCACGCAGACGCGAAAACCGCGTCCCCAGGCGCGGAGCAAAGTCCCAAACGCAGCCGTGGATTTTCCCTTGCCGTTTCCAGTATGGATGATGAGTAATCCTTGCTTGACCTTGGTGTTCATGTTTTTTCCTGGTCGATAAATTGGAACGCACCAGCCATCAAGACAATGAATGTTCCTTTCAACTGCTATATTCCTCGCAACTGCACATCTTTGATTTTTCTACCGGCAATGGATTGCATTTTGAGTAGCATTGATACGGGATATGGAGATTGTTGGTTGAGGCCCGGGTCGAGGCAGTTCTGGGCGCGAAACTGCTGCAAGACATAACACTCCGCGCCGGCCAGCCAGTCGGCGATGGCGGCGATGTCCGGCGGTGTAATCCAATCGCTCACGACGGTGGTGCGAAATTCGTATGCCAGCCCGCTGTTACGAATGAGCGCAATGCTGGCGTTGATGCGGCTGATGTCAACCTGCGCCAACCCGGCCAATTGTGAATATTTGGCTGGAGGGGCTTTAATGTCCATCGCAACCATATCCACCGGGTCTTCGCTCAGGAGATTTTCGAGCACATCTGGCAAGTAGCCGCAGGTGTCCAGTTTAAGCTGGACACCCAACGCCCTTGCCTGCCGCAAGAAATCAGGCAATCCCGGCGACAGGCAGGGTTCGCCGCCGCTGACAACCAGCCCGGTGATCTTGCCTTTGCACTGTTCCAAGTGTTCCAGCACATCCTCTACGGGAATATCTGGCAAGGTATACGGGCGCAGTACCAAGTCGGCGTTATGGCACATCGGGCAGCGAAAACAGCAGCCACCCAGGAAAACGGATGAAGCAATTTTGCCGGGGTAATCAAGCAGAGTGGTGCGCACCCAGCCTTTGATCATTGCTCTTGGTCGGCCTTGACGGTGAAAGTTTTTCGCTCTTTGAATTCTTCTTTCTTGCCAGCGTTCCAGTTTTGCACCGGGCGCAGGTAGCCGACAATGCGCGAATAGACTTCGCAGGGGACCTTGACTTCGGTCTGAACGGGCTGGTGGGTTTGGGGTTCGATCTGGGTTTCCATTTGACGCTCCTTTGGTTATTCGTTTATTTTGACGGCAACGCCATATTTGGCGAGCGCTTCTGGGCTATGGTCATAGGGGCAGTAAGGATGTTCGCCGGGGATGTAACCATGCACCGGGCAAATGCTGAAGGTGGGGGAAAGCGTAAAGTAGGGTAGGCGATAGTTCTCGGCAATAGAACGCACCAGGCGGCGTACCTGCCGCCAATCGTCAATCTGTTCACCCAGAAAGATGTGGACAACCGTCCCGCCGGTGTAGCGGGTTTGCAGGGAATCCTGATGGTCGAGCACGGCAAAGAGATCGTCCGAGTAGTTCACCGGCAGTTGGGTGGAGTTGGTGTAGTAAGGCGTTTCTGAACTGCCTGAAGCAACGATTTCGGGGTGCTGCTTGCGGTCGGTGCGCGCCAGGCGGTAGGATGCGCCTTCGGCGGGGGTGGCTTCCAGGTTGTATAAATTGCCGGTTTCGAGCTGGAATCGCTCCAGTTCCCTGAGCATGAAGTCCATCGTCCGTTCGGCAAAGGCCTTGCCATCCGGCCCATCAATGCCCTGTCCGATGACCATCTGGCAGGCTTCGTGCATTCCAATCAGACCAATCGTAGAAAAGTGATTGCTCCAATATTTTCCAGTGCGCATTTTGACCGATTGCAGGTAGTAAGCCGAATAGGGGTAGAGCCGCTGCTCCATAAACTGTTCGAGCATTTTGCGCTTGATTTCCAGGCTCGTGCGGCTGATTTCCATCAGGCGCAGCAGTTCTTTTTGGAATTCGGGCTCGTCCCCGGCAAGATGGGCAATATGTGGCAAATTGATGGTGACAACGCCGACCGAGCCGGTCAGCGGGGCGGCTGCAAAGATCCCGCCCAAGCGTTTGCGCAGTTCGCGGTTGTCGAGGCGCAAGCGGCAGCACATCGAGCGGGCGTCATCCGGGTTCATGTCGCTGTTGATGAAATTGGCAAAATAGGGGATGCCGTATTTGCCGGTCATCGCCCAGACCGGTTCGAGCAGGTCGTTATCCCAATCGAAGCCGTGGCCCAGGTTGTAGGTAGGGATGGGAAAGGTGAACACGCGCCCCTTGGCGTCGCCGGACAGCATGACTTCGGCAAAAGCGCGGTTGAGCATGTCCATCTCTGCCTGGTATTCGCTGTAAGTGCTTTCCTGATACTCGCCGCCGATGACGACAGGCTGGTTGCGGAACATTTCCGGCGCGACCAGGTCGAGGGTGATGTTCGAAAACGGCGTCTGGAAACCCACGCGAGTCGGCACGTTCATGTTGAAGACAAATTCCTGGACGGCCTGTTTGACCTGGGCGTAGGTCAAGCCATCGTGACGGATAAAGGGCGCTAACAGCGTATCGAAGTTGGAAACGGCCACCGCCCCCGCCGATTCGCCCTGCAGGGTGTAGAAAAAGTTGACCAATTGTCCCAGCGCGGTTTGTAAATGTTTGGGCGGGGCGCTTTCCACTTTGGCCGAGACACCGCCGAAACCCTGCACCAATAAATCGAACAAATCCCAGCCGCAGCAATAGACCGAAAGCGCGCCCAAATCGTGCAGGTGCAGCGCGCCGCTCACATGCGCTTCGCGCACTTCAGGCGGATAGACTTTGTTCAGCCAGTATTGCGAAGCAATTGCCGAGGCCAGGTAAAAATTGAGTCCCTGCAGCGAATAATTCATGTTGCTGTTTTCCGAGACCCGCCAGTCGGTCACTTGCAGGTAATCTTCAATTAGTTTTTCGCCATCCAGCATGATACGTTGAGCAACGCGGGCTTCCTGGCGCTGCTGGCGATATAAAATATAGGCTTTGGCGATTTTGTAATGGTCGGCTTTGGTCAGGGTTTCCTCGACCATGTCTTGAATCTGCTCCACCGAGGGCGAATCAATCCCCTGCTCTTCGCAGCGCTGCGTCAGCAGGCCGACCACCGAATAAGAGAGCATTTCCGCCCACGAGCGCCCCACATCGGCGTTGACCGCCCGGGCGGCGGCAAAGACGGCATTTTCGATGCGCTGACGGTCGAAAGATTGGGTGGAACCATCGCGCTTGATAACCTGGGTAAGTTTCATCCTTCTCCGTTATCAATCACAGGAACTAAATCAGTAAAAACAAAACCATCCCGCGTCACGGTTTCTCCCACGCGGAGCGGGATGGGATGCCGAAATATGGGACCATCGAAACAGAAGGTGTGGAACTCGCCGTTCTCGCCGCAGGGGTCAACTGTTTCGGGCAGTTCGTTGAGCAATTGCGTGTCATAAAATCGCCCTGCGAAAGCGGGGGGAAGTTGTTTGGGGTCGAGGGCGGTCAGGACGGCGCGCAGGTTGTTTTCGATCATTTCTTCGGCAAGGGCTTTTGTATCTTTCAGCGTACACCAGATCGGGAAAATGGGTTGAATACCTGTATCCGCCATCATGCGTTCGCGATAGGCGCGGATGTCTTCGAGGAATAGGTCGCCAAACGCCACATGGGTCACGCCTTCCCGACTCGCGCGTTCGATCACGGCGCGCATTCGCGCTTCGTATTCTTCATTTGAACAGGGGAACGGCAGTGGAACGGACCAAAGCGAAACGCCGACGGCTTCCGCCTGCGCGGATACCAATTCCTGGCGGACGGCGTGCATGGCGACGCGGTTGTTGGTTTCGTTGAAGGTGGTCAACAAGCCGACGACTTCGACATCAGGCTGCTGGCGGAGGGTGTGAAGCGCCCAGGCGCTGTCTTTGCCGGAAGACCAGGAGAGCAACACGCGCTGAAGGCTCATCTTTGTTTCTGAATCTGCTCGTGAAGCCATTGCGCGGCTTTCATCATGGAGGGGCCATCGTGGATGAGATTGTGGTCGGGTTGAACATCGGCCTGGATGAAGGGATAGTTCCAGCCGCGTTCGCGCTGCAAGTCCATGGCTTGGACGGGGCGCTCGGGTTCGGAGAAGCACAGGAAGATGTCGGGCTGGAGGCGTTCGACTTCTTTTGGATCCAAGTCAAGGTAGCCTGTGCGTCTGTCGCCAAAGATGTTTTCCCCGCCTGCGGCTTCGATCAGGTCGTGGACAAAGGTCAGCCCGCCTGCCATGCGGACGTGTTTTCCGAACCAGAGTTCGGTGTAGACGCGCGGCCTGGGGGCAGGCGAATCCGCTTCGAGGTTCAGAAAGAGGCGGCTCCAGGTTTGGGTCAGGGCGCGGGCGGCGGGAATGTCATCCACCAGCGCGCCGAGCGCCATCACGTTTTCCAAAATCCCGTGCAGGCTGTTGGGCAGGGGCAGGACGTACACAGGCCAGCCATCCTGATGCAGTTTCCGCGCCAGCGTGCGCTGAATGCCCGTGGTAATGAGGATCAGGTCGGGCTGGATGGCGCGCATTTTTTCGGCGTCTATTTTCAGGTAGTCGCCAACGATGGGGACTTGCAGTTGCGGCGTGTAGCGCGGGCAAAATTCAGAGATGCCGACGATGGAGTCGCCGTATCCCATGTGGACGAGGGCCTCGGTGAGACCTGAGGCAAGGGAGACGATGCGGCGCGGCGTTTCGGGGATTTCGACAAAGTCGGCGAGGGGGTCGCAGTAGAGTTTCATGGGGGAGTTCCAAGTGTCAGGTTTCAGGTGTTGGGATGGAGGGCAATGATGAGAGATTCGAGGGTGGGATGTTCGCTGTGACCTTTTGGGGTGGTGAGATGCCAATGACCCGAATCCAGCACCACGACATGGATGGGGTATTGCTCGCCGTTGTTGTGGACTTCATAGCCGATGCGTTCGAGGGCGCGCCAGGTCCAGGCGGTGGCAACGCCGTCTTTGTCGCCGTGCAGGCTGATCGGTCCGCAGGTGGGCTGGTGGATTTTGAAGGCGCCGCTGGCGTGATCGAACTCCACACCCTCGCTTTGAAAAATGCGGGCGAGCGAGCCGTTCAGGGCGAGTTCTTCGGGCAAGCCGATGTGCAATTCACCGTGCGAGGAAAGAAGCCAGAGGCGGTCTGCGATGCGCAGGGCAAGGTCGAGGTCGTGGGTGGAGAGCAGGATGGCACATTGGGTCTCGCGCGCCAACCGCTTGAGTAACTGCAAAAAATCCACGCGGCGGGGCAGGTCTAGGAAGGCGGTTGGCTCATCGAGTAACAACACCTTCGGCTCCTGGGCAAGGGCGCGGGCAATCATCACTTTTTGGCGTTCGCCGTCGCTCAACTCGTGGATGGGACGCGCCGCCAGCGAAGCCGAACCTGTCAGGGACATTGCCCGCTGGGTCACTTCTTCATCGTGTTGGGTCAAGCGTCCGCGCCAATCGGTGTAGGGATGACGTCCCAGCGAAACCAGCGCATACGCCGAGAGGTTGCCCGCATCCACCCTGCCCGTCAACACGACGGCGAGTTGTTTTGCCAGTTCGAGCGCGGGAATGGAAAACAGGTCGGCATCCCCCAGTTTCACCGCACCCGAAAGCGGTTCCTGCATTCCCGCCAGCGTGCGCAACAGCGTGGATTTTCCCGCGCCGTTCGGGCCGATGAGGCAGACCATTTCCGCGGGATGCAGGTTCAGGTCGAGGTCCGAGGCGAGCGGCGTGCGGTGGTATCCAATGGAAAGGGAGGAGGCGGTGAGCATGGTTTATCCAGCGAACGATTGGCGCAATTGTTTCTGGCGCAGGATAACCCACAGGATGATGGGTACGCCGAACAGGGACATGATCACGTTAAGCGGCAAAACGTATTGTGTACCTGGCGACTGCGCGATGACGTCCGCCGCCAGCGCAAAGGACGCGCCCATCAGCATCGAGGCGGGCATCAGGGTGCGGTGGTCGGCGGTGTTGAGCAGGGAACGCGCCACATGCGGAACCGCCACGCCCACGAACCAGACAGGTCCGCAAAAGGCGGTGGAAACGCCCGCCAGCAGGGACGCGCTCAGGATGATCCAGAAGCGGGCGCGGCGCACGTTGAGTCCAAGCGAGCGGGCGTAATCGTCCCCCAGCAGGAGCGCATTGAGCGACTTGATCATCACAAAAGCGATAAACAATCCCGCGACGGCGGCTGGGAAAAAGACGCGCATCTGGCTCCAGGTGACGCCGCCGAAACTGCCCGCCGACCAAAAACTGAACGCCTGTACGCGCTCGGGCTGGCTGAAGTAGATCAACAGGCTGACGACCGCGTTAGTCAGGTATCCGAACATCAAGCCGAGGATGAGCAATGTGATGGTGTTCTGCACGCGACGGGAAACGATCAGGACCGCGCCGAGAACTGCTCCTGCCCCCAAACTGGCGGCAACTGCCAGGCTGAAATCCCCGAACGCGCTCAAACCCGCCGCAAACGTGAATGCCCCGCCTGCGCCGATCCCCAGAACCACAATTGCCACACCCAAACTCGCGCCCGAACTGACGCCTAAAATGAATGGGTCTGCCAGCGGGTTGCGGAAGAGTGTCTGCATCTGCAAGCCTGCCACAGACAGCGCCGCGCCGACGAGGATAGCCGTGACCGCCTTGGGTAGGCGGAACTTGAAGATGATGTCTACCCAGGAGGCTTTGTCGGGGTCGCCGCCCGTCAGGATGCGGACGACCTGTTCAACGGGAATGCGCACCGAGCCGAAGGTCAGGCTTAACGCGAAGGCGATGACCAGCATAAAGATCAAGAGAACAACGATCCAGGTCCGTATGCCGAGGCGGGGGAAGGGGGAGGAGGTGTTTGTCATTTCAGGCAGATCCAAAGAGGGCAAGGATTTTTTCACCACAAAGGAAACAAAGTACACGAAGGAGGATTAAGGTTTTCCTTTGTGTTCCTTCGTGACCTTTG
>Ga0210051_1003863_pt1 | contig 14782 bp, 15 predicted proteins | sample CryGey092014_all_FD_185464 | JGI IMG/M metagenome (GOLD analysis project Ga0210051, IMG submission 185464) | Groundwater microbial communities from aquifer - Crystal Geyser CG23_combo_of_CG06-09_8/20/14_all (SPAdes) (version 2) | ecosystem: Environmental > Aquatic > Deep subsurface > Groundwater...
AGAATTTCTGCGGGTAAGGCAGAGCGCTCTTATCGGCAAGACAGTCGAGGAATTGCTTGGATGGTCTCAAGTTGAGAAATTGGCAAAAATACTTAAGAACAGGAAGAAAGAGCTTTCCAGGGAAGAGCTTCCTTTTAAAGAAGGAGAATTAGTGGTGGAAGTGACCACCCAGGCCTTGGACCCGGGAGAAAAAGATGCCTCTACCCTGGTAATCCTTCATGACATTTCCAGAGAAAAAGTTATTGAACGGCTGAAGAGCCAATTTGTCTCAGTTGCCGCCCATCAACTAAGGACTCCCTTGTCTATTATAAAATGGTCGCTATCCATGATTTTAGAGCAGGAGATGGGACCGCTTAACGCCGACCAGAAGGAGATGCTGCTCAAGGCGGACCAGACCAACGAAAGAATGATTCGCCTTATCAATGATTTGTTAAATGTAGCCAGGATAGAAGAGGGAAGATTTATGTATCACCCGACCGTCATTGATTTAGGAGAATTAGTAGAATCGATTGCCTCTTCCCTGAAGCAATTGGCTCAAAAGAAAAAAGTGAAGCTCGTCCTAAAAATATCCAAGACCAAAGGAGCAAAGATTATCAGGGCAGACATAGAGAAATTGACCTTAGCCATCAAGAATATCATTGAAAACGCCGTTTTTTACACTGATTCAGGGGGAAGCGTGGATATTTCTTTGGTTAGAAAGAAGGGAAACGTAGAGCTATCTGTGAAAGATACCGGAATCGGAATTCCGAAAGACCAACAGGAGAGAGTGTTCAGCAAGTTTTTCAGGGCAGACAATGCTGTCAGGAAGGAGACGGAAGGAACCGGCTTGGGCCTTTTTATCGCTAAAAATGTTGTAGATTCCCATAGGGGCAGCATCTGTTTCGCCTCGGAAGAAGGCAAGGGAACCACCTTTACCATTTCTTTGCCTGCTATAGGATAGTAAAATCGGGAAAAATATTATAAAATGAGAGACAGGCAGGCATTTGACAAGCTCTGCCAAAGAGTTAAAATAATGGTAGAATTAACTAATAAGGATTATGGCTAAAAAAATTTTGATTATAGAAGACGAAGAGTTGCTTCTGAATCTTCTTAAAAACAAGCTAAGCGAGCTGGGTTATCAGGTTTTTACTGCCCTTGACGGTTTGCAGGGATTGGAAGCAATCAGGGAAGTCGCCCCAGACCTGATTTTATTGGATATTGTTATGCCCAAAATGGGCGGTTTTGAGGTTCTGGAAAAGAAGCAAGAGGACGACTCTATTAAAAATATTCCGGTTATTATTATCTCTAACTCCGGCCAGCCGGTAGAGCTGGAGAAAGCCAAGAAGCTGGGAGCCAGGGACTGGCTGGTCAAGACAGAGTTTGACCCGGTGGAGGTAGTAGAAAAAGTGATAAAACAAATTGGAGACAGCAACAATAATTAAGATATTTGGTTAAAATTATGCAAGAACATATTCTTATCATAGAGGACGATAAATTTCTGCGTGAACTTATATCAAGGAAACTCTTGAGTGATGGTTTTAAGATTGAGGAAGCCATAGACGGCGAAGAGGGGTTGAGAAAAATAGAGGAGGTAAAGCCGGACTTGATATTGCTTGACCTCATTCTGCCCGGCTTAGACGGGTTTGAGGTATTAGAAAGGATTAAGGACAATCCGAGCACCAGCGCTGTGCCGGTGCTCATCCTTTCCAATCTTGGCCAGAGGGATGAAATTGAAAGAGGGCTGAAGCTGGGGGCAGTCGATTTTTTGGTAAAAGCGCATTTCACTCCGGAAGAAATAGTGGATAAGATTAAAATCATCCTTGAGAAAAGGCCGCCTGCCGCCAAAAGCTAATAGTTTTTATTGCAACAGAATTTGGGGAAAGTCCTGCGCAAGGACTTTTCTTTGTGAAATATGTTTATTCTGGTCTATGGAAAAGATACTTATAGGGCTTGGCAGGAACTTAAGAAGATAGTTGGCAAAGCGGAGAGAGAGAATAATATTTCTCTTTCCTTGGGCTCTTTGGGAGAGCAATTTTCGGCAATAGAGGAGTTAGAGAACGAATTAAGGCATGGCTCAATATTTGAGAAGGAAAAGATTTTAGTTCTAAGAAATGCTCTTGGCAAAGCGGCCTTCAGGGAGGGGCTGATAAAAGAAGCGAAAAACCTGGATAGCTATAACCATGCCCTGATAGTTTTTTACGAAGAAGGAGATGCCTTTGCCAGCGCGGATTTATTGAAAATTTTTAAAAAACAGGGCGAAGTTTATAAATTCAATCCATTGAGAGAGGGAGAATTAAAAGAATGGGCGGGAAAAGAGTTTTCTTCTTTGGGAGCAAGCATCAAGCCGGATGCCTTTGCCTTATTGCTTGATTCAACAGGCAGCGATTTATGGCGTTTGTCCGCGGAGATAAGGAAGCTCATCGCCTATAAGGCGGGTAAAAAAGAAATTGAAAAGAAAGATGTCGGGCTTTTGGTAAGCCCGAATATTGAGGCCGTAATTTTCAAGACAATTGACGCGATTGCCTCAGGAAACAAAAAAACTGCTCTCGGGTTGATATATAAGCATTTGGAAAAAGGTGATTCTCCGCTTTATCTTTTCTCAATGATAATATTCCAATTCAGAAATTTGTTGGTGGTTAAAGAATTGGGAGACCGCCCCCTTGAAGAGAAGATAAATCTTTTGAAGCCGATGCATCCATTCGTAGTGCGCAAGAGTTCCTGGCTGGCAAGTAGGTTTTCTTTGGAACAATTAAAAGACATTTATCTTAAGATTTTTAAGACGGATTTGGCGGTTAAAACAGGAAAAATAAAACCAGAGACAGCTCTGGAGTTGTTGGTGACAGACATATAGTGTTTTTTTATTTCAAAATCCGGGTAACGCTGGATTTTTTTCTGGCAGCAGTATTTTTCTTTATAATATTTTCTTTTGCCGCCTTATCCACTATTTTATAGAATTCAGGAAGCAAGTCATTCGCTTCTTTTATTTTATCGTCTTTCTTCAAAGAGAGAATTTGTTTTTGCAGCGCTTTGATTTTTTTTATATAACGCAAATTGGCCGCTCTGTTCCGGCTCTCTTTTCGCAAAGATTTAATGGCTGATTTGGTTATGGGCATGTGCGCTTCGCTTAAATTAAAAGTTAAAAATTAAAAGTTAAAAATCAAAAGTTAAAATGAAAACAAGATATCCTTTTCTGATTGATACCATATCATAAGTGGGTTTTTATTTCAAGTTCCAGGAGAGGTTTGTCTTTCCGCGGCCATTGAAAAATCCTGCTTTTTGCTGTAAAATAAAGAAAAATGCTCCCTCCATACTTAAAAAAATATTTTTGGGACGTGGATTTTTCCATTTTGGACACGGAACAGCGCCCCCGATTTGTTATTGAGAGGATTTTAGAATACGGAGATAGGAAATCAGTTAGGTGGATGAAAGAAAATTTTTCTTCGGAAGAAATCAAAAAAACCCTTTCAATTTCCAAAAATCTTTCGCAAAAGTCAGCTAATTTTTGGCAGACCATTTTTGGCTTAGATAAGAATAAAATTCTATGTTTAAGGAAGTCATTTCAAAAAAAACACAAAGCAATTTGGAAATATTGAAAAAGGCGGGCTTAATTGCCGGTTTTTACCTCGCTGGCGGCACAGGCGCAGCTCTACATTTAGGCCATCGCCTTTCTGCTGACGCGGATTTTTTTAGCAGGAAGAAATTCGATAATCAGCGCCTGCTTCAGAATGTCAAGGAATCAGGCAAATTTTCGATTGTTAAAGAAGCAGAAAATACTTTGACAGGCGTTTTTAATGGAACGAAAATTACTTTTCTGGCATATGATTATCCCCTTCTTTTTCCCTTGAAAAAAATTGGCCATATTAATCTTGCTGACCTAAGAGATATTGCTTGTATGAAAATTTCTGCGATTTCTTCGCGCGGAAGCAAGAAAGATTTTATTGATTTATACTTTATTTGCCAGCAGGGTATTTCGTTAAAACAGGCATTAGCGCTGTTTGAGAAAAAATACCAGAGCGCTGATTATAATATGGTGCATATTTTGAAAAGTTTGGTCTTTTTTGATGATGCTGATAGCGACCCTATGCCAAAAATGCTGGTCCCTGTTGCCTGGAAACAGGTTAAGAATTATTTTCAAGAAAAAATAAAAGCAATTCAATGATTTCCTTTATAACGGGCAAAATCAAGATAAAAGGCGAAGGCTTTATTGTTGTTGAAAATAACGGTATTGGTTTTAAGGTTTTTGTCTCGCCTAAGACCTTGGAGGAATTGAGCTTGGGGGAAGTGTCCGAGTTTTTTATTTTTTTCGCGGTCCGCAATGAAAAACCGGAATTATACGGATTTTTGAATCAGGAAGAACTGAAGGTTTTTGAAATCGTAGAGAAAATTTCAGGCATTGGCCCTAAGGGAGCAATGCTGATTGCTTCGCTCGGGACATTTGAGGAGCTTAAAAGGGCTATAGAAATTCAGGATTTTGCATTTTTTTCCAAAATCAAGGGTATTGGCAAAAAGAAAATTCAGAAAATTATTTTAGAACTGGGGGGCACTATAAAAAGGATTGAGGAAACAGGGGAACAGAATTTCCAAGACGAAGAGGCGGTTAAGGGCTTGATATCTTTAGGGTTTTCCCAAAAAGAGGCAAAAATGGCCCTGGAGAAGGTTCCGGAAGAAGTAAAAGACCCAAGCCAAAGAGTTCAGCAGGCGTTGAGGCAGTTTACCAAGAATGATTAAAAGAATTCTGAAAAAGCTTATTCCGCAAGTTTTTCTGAACTGGTACTACCAGTTTTTTCCTCTGTGGGGAGCTGTTTGGCACCGCTTCCCCTCAAGGAAGCTAATAGTGGTCGGGATAACCGGCACTAATGGAAAATCCACAACCGTTCAGCTGGTTTCGGACATTCTAAGGCAGGCAGGGCTCAAGGTTGCCTCTCTTTCCTCAATTTGTTTTCAAATAGGAGATAAAATCAGCCAAAATAAACTCAAGATGACAATGCCTGGCCGCTTAAAGCTTCAGCGTTTTTTAAGAGAGGCGGTCAGGAGTAATTGCCAGTACGCTGTGTTAGAGGTTACTTCCGAAGGTATTAAACAATTTCGTCATAAGTTTATCAATTTTGATGCAGCTATTTTCACCAATCTTGAAAAAGAGCACATTGAGTCGCACGGTTCGTTTGAGGAATACAAGAAAGCCAAAGGGAAATTATTTCAGGGGCCGGGAGTCAAAGGTGCGATAGTGAATTTGGATGATTCCTGGGCTGACTATTTTTTAGGATTTCCCGTCAAAGAGAGGTGGGGATACACAATAAATCCAAAATCCAAAATCCAAAATCCAAAAAAAGAAACCCGGAAATTAAACATTGTCCAGGGAGAGGAAATAGGGCTTTTTGAGGACCATTCAGAGTTTATAATTGAGGGGCAAAAATTTAATATTCCTTTAGTGGGGGAGTTTAATGTTTATAACGCTTTGGCGGCCATATCTTTTGGTTTGTCCCAAGGAATAAATTTGGATATTATGGCAGTGGCCTTAAAAAAGCCAGGCAAGATTTGGGGCAGGATGGAGTTTGTGATTAAAGAGCCGTTTAGGGCAGTGGTTGATTATGCCCACACCCCGAAAGCGCTTGAAGGAGCATACAAGACGCTTTCCATCGGCAAATCAGGAAGCGACAGGAAGTTAATATGCGTTCTCGGCTCTTGCGGAGGGGGCAGAGATAAGTGGAAAAGACCGGTCTTCGGCGGTTTGGCGAGCCAATATTGCGATAAAATTATTCTAACCAACGAAGACCCTTATGATGAGAATCCGGTTAAGATTATTGAAGATATTGAGGCCGGACTTTCCCCGGGCGCTGATTATGAAAAGATTCTTGACAGGAGAGGAGCGATTAAAAGAGCCCTTGAGCTGGCTGTGGTCGGCGATACCGTAATCATTACCGGCAAGGGAGGCGAGCCGTGGATTTGTGTTGCCAATGGAAGGAAAATCCCTTGGGACGACCGTCAGATTGTCCGGGAGGAAATGTAATTTAGGAATTATCTCATGATATGCTTAAAAATGCTTTTCAAAAATTGGATAAATATATCTGGGAACTGCCAAAATCATTTAAACAAGGGATGAGAGTAGGCGCAAGAGTTTATTCTTCCGCTAAATTATGGGAGCAGGTGGAAGAAGAGGCATTGGAGCAGTTGGTTAATTGCGCTTTTTTGCCCGGGGTTATCGGTTATGCCCTTGGTATGCCCGATATTCATTCTGGCTACGGTCCTCCCATCGGAGGCGTCGGGGCGATGGAGCTTTCTGTCGGGGTTATCTCACCCGGATTTGTCGGGTTTGACGAAAATTGCGGGGTGCGCCTGCTCAAATCGCCGCTTAATTATAAAGAGATAGGGCCCTATCTGCGGGAGCTGGCAAATGGTCTGGAGAGAGAAATCCCGTCTGGCTTAGGGAGAGGCAGAAAAACAAAATTAAGCTTTGTTCAGATTAATGAAATTTTGGCCGGAGGCGTTCCGAAATTAGTTGAGCAGGGGTATGGCACAGAAGAAGATATTGAAAACTGCGAGGAAAGGGGTCATATGGCGGGGGCTGATTCTGCTTATGTTTCAGATAGGGCGAAAGACCGAGGCAGGGACCAATTGGGAACATTGGGAAGCGGCAATCATTTCTTGGAGATTCAAATAGTTGATGAAATTTTTGACAACGTGATAGCCGAGGCCTTTGGCTTGTTCCAAGGACAGGCAGTGGTAATGATTCATACCGGTTCTCGCGGATTAGGCCATCAGAACTGTTCTGATTATTTGCAATCTGTTTGGCAGGCAATGCCGAAGTATAAAATCAGGGTGCCGGACAGGGAGCTGGCCTGCGTTCCTTTCAATTCTCCGGAGGGGCAGAGCTTTTTTAAAGCAATGTCTGCGGCTTGTAATTTCGCCTGGGCGAACAGGCATATCATCAGCCATTATGTCCGCAAGGTGTTTAGGGCCGCGCTTGGCGATTCAGGCAAGCTGACCCTATTGTATGATGTGGCGCATAATATTGCTAAAATCGAAGAACATGAGGTTAGGGGCAGGATGGAGAAAATAATAGTTCACCGCAAGGGCGCGACCAGGGCTTTCCCAGCCGGGCACCCGGAAATGCCGAAGCAGTACCAAAAAACAGGTCAACCGGTTCTTATTCCCGGCTCAATGGGCACTTCTTCTTTCGTCTGCGTAGGCACGGAAAAATCCAAGATTGCTTGGTATACAGTCAGTCATGGAGCGGGTAGAGTAATGTCCAGGCATTCGGCAGTCAACCAAATCAGGGGAGAACAGGTTCTTGAGGGCTTGCAAAAACAAGGAATTTTGGTAAAGTGTCAGTCAGTGAAAAATATCGCCGAAGAAGCCCCGGCCGCTTATAAGAATATTGATGATGTGGTGGAGGTAATCCAGGGAGCCGGGCTTTCAAGAAAGGTGGCGCGGCTTAAGCCGATAGCAGTAATTAAAGGAGAGTAAAAAATATCATGAATAAAAGGATGTCCAAAAGCGTTAGAAAACATATTCGTCAGGAAAAAGCCCGTTTTCGCCGGGAAATTTCAGACCCTCAAAAGAGAGAAGAGATGATTGACCAATTATATGCGCGGTTTAATCCAAGGACGCAGGAGGGAGAAAAGATAAAAGCAGAGGAAATAAAAAAGCCAGAGGACTCGGGAAAAGCAAAGGACGCAGGAAAAGCGAAAAAGGCAAAAAAAGCGAAAAAAGAAGAGAAAGTTGAATTTAAGCCACCAGTTTTGAAAATTCCGAAGAAAGCTAAAGCGCCCGCGTAAAATGCGAATACAAGACATCTATAACTTAGCTATCCGAATGGGGATATCCGCTGACTTAAGGGGCAAAGAGGCAGTAGGGAAATTTTTGGATAAGAAAAAGCGCAATTATGAGACCCTGTCTGAAAAAGAAAAAAATAATTTTGATTCGGAAGGGCTAACAAATCCTTATTCCGATTCCCGCATTTTGAATGTTTCTGACGACCGGGAGATAAAAAAGATTTTGGTCGGCATTGACATTGAACCGGCCGAGCTCTTGATGGCAAAAGAAATCGGAGGCATTGATTTAGTCATTTCTCATCATCCGCTGGGCAAGGCGTTAGCCACGCTCCATGAAGTAATGGAGCTCCAGAGCGATGTTTTGTCCCGGTGCGGCGTGCCGATAAATATAGCCGAAGGGTTAATGAGAGAAAAAATATCAGAGGTGGCGAGAGGGCTGAACAAATCCAACTCTGAAAGAACGGTTGACGCGGCGAAACTTTTAAAAACCAATCTGATTTGTCTTCATACCGTCTGCGACAACCTGGCGGCTGATTTTCTGAAAAGGACTATTGAGGAAAAGAATCCAGAGACCTTGGGAGAACTGATGGATATTATAGAAGGAATCCCGGAATACCAATTATCAAGGAAGAACGGCACAGGGCCCAAGATTTTTGTGGGCAGGAAAGAGAGCAGCTGCGGCAGAATTGCTTTTACGGAAATTACCGGAGGAGCCGAGGGCTCGCCTAAACTATACGAAAAAATGGCTCAAGCCGGTATCGGGACCATTGTGGGAATGCATGTTTCAGAAGAGCATAAAAAAGAAGCAGAGTCAGCCCTTATCAATGTGGTTATTGCCGGCCATATGTCTTCTGATTCCTTGGGCGTGAATCTGTTTTTAGACGAGTTGGAGAAGGGGGGCATTAAAATTGTCCCTTGCTCCGGACTGCTCCGGGTCTCCCGGTTAAGCAACTAAGCAATTAAGCAACTAAGCAACTAAGCAATTAAGCAACTAAGCAATTAAGCAACTAAGCAATTAAGCAATTAAGCAATTAAGCAACTAAGCAACTAAGCAACTAAGCAATTAAGCAATTAAGCAACTAAGCAATTAAGCAACTAAGCAATTAAGCAATTAAGCAATTAAGCAATTAAGCAATTAAGCAATTAAGCAACTAAGCAACTAAGCAATTAAGCAGAAAAACAATTAACAATTAACAATTGACTATTACTTCATTGGCTGCGAGCCGATTTTTTGTTATGATGAAGTAAGATATAATTATTAATTGTTGTATGAAAAAATATTTTTTCAAACAAGCTAAAAAAGGGAAAGGTCAGTCAGGCAACGCCGCCTTCCGAACCCCTTCCCGATTTATCAGCCGAAAATGTCAGACAAAACGAAAAATGCTTCAGGGGAAGTAATGTTTTGAAATTATCAAATCGGACTCATGCTTGATAAAAAGAAAAAATATCTGCAAATTGCCCTTAATGGCACGCTTCAAGACGCTCGCGATGTAATTTTGAAATTGCCGACGGATAGCAGAATTATTATTGAGGCCGGGACGCCCTTGATTAAAAATTACGGCCAGGAGGGCATTCAATATATCAGGAATTTATGGGAGCAAAAAGTGGCGGGAGTGAGCCCGCTGGTTCCGCCGTCAATGGACTTGATTTCCATATTTAAAACAATAAAAGGAATGAGGCAAGATAAGCAAGCGTTTGCTAATAGGCCTGAGGGCGGACTTGCGCCTGTCCCGTATATTATAGCCGACCTCAAATGTATGGACCGCGGATTTACCGAGGTGGAGATCGCCAAGTCGGGAGGGGCCAGGGCCGCTACTGTTTTAGGGCAAGCGCCAATAGAGACCGTTAACGCTTTTATTGAAAAATGCGAAACAATGGGGCTGGATTCAATGATTGATATGATGAATGTTGAGTATCCGATGGGGGTTTTGGGGAATTTAAATAAATTGCCTGATGTGGTGATTTTGCATCGGGGAGTTGACGAGGAAGATTATAACAGGGAAAAAGAAATTCCTTACCACGAAATTCAGCGCATTAAAAGCGACTGCGACATAATGATTGCCGTGGCTGGCGGAGACACCATCCAGGAAGTCCAAACAGCCATTCTCAACGATGTTGACATCGTTGTTTTATGGAGGGCTTTTTACAAGAGTACGGAAGATACGATAAAATTAGCGGAGGAATTTCTCAAAGAAATCCGTTAGAGGATATCTTTTTTTCTTCCGGTCAGGTTTTTGAACCCTTCCAGAATTTCTATTGGCAGGGCAAAAATCACTGTTTTAGAGGGGTCGGGCTGGAGATTATCAATCGTTTCAAGAGTTCTCAATGATAATCCTCCGGGCGCCGAGGTAAGCAGCTCTGCGGCGTTTTTTAAGTTTTGGGCGGCGGACGCTTCGCCTTCGGACCTGATGATTATCGCCCTTTTTTCCCTTTCTGCTTCTGCTTGGGCAGCCATCGCCCTTTTCATTCCCGCGGGCAGTTCTATGTCCTGCATTTTGATAGCGGTAACATCTATCCCCCAGGGATCTGTTTCCGCGTCAACCATTTGTTTGATAGCGATGGCGACATTTTCTCTTTCAGTCAGGAGGGCGTCCAATTCAACCCCGCCGATAATGTCCCTCAAAGCGGCTAAAGCGTATTGAGAAACAGCGTAGCGGTAATTCTCCACTTTCAAAACCGCAAATTCCGGCTTTTCCACTTTGAAATAGACCACGGCGTTCACCCCGACAGGCACATTGTCTTTAGTGATGGCCTCTTGCCGGGGAACATCCACGGTGGTAATTCTTAGGTCCACATTTATCAGGCGCTGGATTCCGGGGAATATCCATCGGAATCCCGGGATTTTTGTTCCCGAATATTTTCCAAAAGTCAGGATTACCCCCCTTTCATACTCGTTAATGATTCTTATCCCTGACAGGAAAAGGATGAAAAGGAAAACCAATATAACAACTAAAGCGATTACCATGTTTTTAAGTTAATTATTTAATCTTTTTATCATATAAGTGTCCTTGAGGGAATAGCCGAGCGTTTTATAATAGCCCCGCGCCCCGACCCCGGAGATTACGGAGATGTTTTTCCGATTGAATTCTTTTTTGATGATTCTTTCCGCTTCTTGCATTAACTTTTTGCCGAGCCCGCGATGCTGGGGCGCTTTTGTTTTCTGGGAAATAGGCACCAATTTTCCATAAGTATGGAGTTCCCTGACAATGCCGGAATCTTTCAAAACAGGCAGAATTGCCTGGCTGGGAATTCTTAGGCGCAATAAGCTGTATAGCCGGGTCCTTTCTTTGTTTTCAAAACTCAAAAATATTTCTTTTCCTCCGGACGCCTCATAATCCATTCTAAGAAGATAAAGTTTTTCTTTCGGGTTATAATGCTCTTTGACTTCCCGGCACCTGATGCACTTGCATTGCCAACCCTCTTGCTCGGCGATTTTCTCTATCACCTGCCTCAAGTTGGATGTCTTGGTTCCGCCCTGTATTATGTATTGAGAGGGGATATCGCGGACAATTCTTTGTATCCGGCAGTAATAGGGGATTTCCTTTTTAATTTCAATCAGGATTTTTAAGAGTTGTTTTTCCGTATATGGTTTATAATTTTTCTGCCTCCAAACACTATATAAGGGAGCTTCCTTTAACAAAGCGCAGGGATAGATTTTAATATAATCCGGCTGGAAGTCAGGACCGGAAAAGAGTTCCTTAAACATTTTAACATCCCTTTCGGGGTCAGACCCCAACAAGTTGGGCATCATTTGGAAACAGACCTTGAAACCGGCGTCTTTTAACAATTGAGTCGCCCTGATTGACGCCTCAACCCTATGTCCCCTTTTATTCAATTTGAGGATATTATCATAAATGCTTTGGACGCCGAGCTCTACCATCGTTATCCCAAGCCCTCTTAACCGCTTTATTTCTTTTATGTCAATGAAATCCGGCCTCGTCTCAATAGTGATGCCGATTATCCTGTGTCCCGCTTTCTCATTTTTTCTTTGAGCATCCCTCAATTTTTTATTTTTTAGTTGTCGTTTTACATTTTTCGTTTTACATTTTTCATTATATTCATTCGCTCCCCTGAAGCATTCCTTGATAAACCAATTTTGGTAATTTTTCGGATAAAAAGACCAGGTTCCGCCAATAATTCTTAAGTCAATTTTGTCGGTCGGGTGGCCGATTGCCTCCAGCGCTTTAATTCTCGTCTGGACTTGCCGGAAAGGATGGTATTTTGTTATAATCGCCCGGGCCACAGCCGGCTCCTCTTTTAAATAACTTTTAGGGACATTGGTCTGACTCGGGCAGAAAATACATTTTCCCGGGCAGGGGAACGGCTTTGTCAGCGCGGAAATGATGACAATGCCTGAAAGCGAGCGGATTTTTCTGATTCTTAAGGCCTCCTCGATTTCCGGGTTTGGCTTTATGCTTTTATCTTTGATTAAGGTATGATAAGCTTCTAATAATCGGGAGTTGGGGAGCATTTTTGAGCTTTTCTTCTTGGCATAACTCCGCTTCAGAGAATTCAAAATTTCCGGGTTTTTATCCCTTTTTCTTGCAAGGGCGATAATAATTTCTTTTGCCAGTTCCATATTATGAAAAAAGAATATGCCGAATATCTGCTGGAGAGGATAAGGCAGGATTACGATGCTATTGCGGAAAGATTTGATAAAACCCAGGATTATCTCCCTCCTGATTTTTCAATCCTCCAGGACTATATTGATGCCAAGGACAGAATTCTTGATTTGGGTTGCGGAAACGGACGGCTCAAGGAGATAGTCGGGGATAAGGCAGATTACTACGGAGTGGATGTGTCCGGTTCTCTCATCAGAATAGCCAAAGCAAAATATCCGGATGGAAAATTTTTTGTCAGCAGGCCGCTATCTTTGCCTTTTGAGGACAATTTTTTTGATAAGGTCTTTTGTTTGGCTGTTTTTCATCATATCCCGTCCCTTGCTTTAAGAAAAGAGTTTTTAAGGGAAGTCAGGCGCGTTCTGAAGTCGGGAGGCCAGATGGTCCTGACCGTCTGGGACCTGAATGATAGCAAGAAAGCCAGGCGGTTGTTGTTAAAATACGCTTTTTTGAAAATAATCGGCAAAACAAAGTTTGATTTCAAGGATATTTTTTATCCCTGGAAGAACAGCGCAGGCAAGGTTATGGCGAACAGGTATATTCATATTTTTTCAGAGAAGGAGCTGGGGAAAATTGTTGAAAGCGCGGGATTTGCAATAAAAGAAAAAGGCATTTTGGAAAGAAGCCCAAAAAGCAAAAATATTTTTATCATTGCCCAAAAATTAAAGTAGTTATTTTGTCCCTGTAGTTCAATGGATAAAACACCTCCCTCCGGAGGAGGAAGTGGCTGTTCGAATCAGCCCAGGGACACAAATCCGAATCCTTCTCGCGGAGCAGGTATGTGCGCGGTTCTTGCGACCGAGCCACCCCAAGGTCGCCAAAAAGGCGGTTTTTGAGTTTTCCACAGTTCCCTGCATATTTAACTTGACACTTTAAATATGTGGGGCGTATAATAAGAGAAAAACCATGATATACAGAACCTTATCTACAACTATTCAAAAAGCGCTTAAAACATTTCCAGCGATTGTTGTTACCGGGCCAAGACAATCTGGGAAGACAACATTGCTCCGTAATTTGCTGGGGAAAAGTCATCAATATATAAATTTAGAAAATCCAGATGTTAGAATAAGGGCGCAAGATGACCCGATTGGTTTCTTAGCCCAATTTAAGAAGCCAGTTATTTTAGATGAAATTCAATATGTGCCTAATCTACTTTCATATATCAAAACTTCAATTGATGAAAAAAGAAAACCAGGTTTTTGGATTCTAACTGGTTCACAAAATTTTGTTTTAATGCAAGGAGTAAGCCAGTCGTTGGCCGGAAGAGCAGCTATTTTGTCATTACTGCCTTTTTCGTTAACAGAAAGATTAAATAGGGGCCGAAAGACATTATCTTTAGGGGAGTTATTGAAAAAAAATCATAATACTTTAGCGAAGAAAAATGATGGGAGATTATTGTCGGAGCTGTTATTAAGAGGATTTTTCCCCGAAATAGCAGTCAATAAAAAGATTGATAAAGATTTATGGTGTGGCTCTTATATAACCACATATCTAGAAAGAGATATCCGCAATCTTAGTCAAGTCGGAGATTTAAATCAATTTGAAAGATTTTTAAAGGCCTGTGCCATAAGAACGGGTCAAATTTTAAATTTATCAGAAATTGCTCGTGATATTGGGATTTCAGTACCCACAACCAAGAAGTGGCTTTCTCTTCTAGAAACCGGTTATCAGGTGTTTTTGCTTTATCCATATTATCGCAATATTGGAAAACGTTTGATAAAAAGTCCTAAAATCTATTTTAATGACCCAGCTTTAGCCGTTTACTTACTTGGCCTGAGAGACAAAAAAACTCTTGTAAATAGTCCCTATTTTGGTAATTTATTTGAAACTTTAATAGTGGTAGATTTTTGGAAAAGATACTTACATTTTGGCATGCAGCCCTCAATGTATTATTTAAAAACTAGAGACGGATTGGAAGTCGATTTGGTTTTGGAAGATAGCCAAAAACTACATTTGTTTGAAATTAAAAGTTCGTCAACAATTACCTTAAAGCATGCCAATTCTTTATTGAAAGCAAAAAGAGATTTTGGATGGCTTGTTAAATCTGCAAGCGTTATCTCTCAATCGCAGAGTGCTTTATTAGGACGGGGGATCGACAACTATAATTGGTTTGATTCGCTTAGTTTTTGAATATAAGACACTAAAAATTTCAAACACGATTTAGTAAAAATGATGAAAGAATAGCGTCAAGCCTATTTTCCATACCGTTTTGTTTTATTGAAAATAACCCCGACCGAGAGGCATTAAATGGTCCTTGGAAAAACACCCAAAGAACCCTTACGGGGCTTGATCTGCTTAGGTTCCAGACCGACTAGGGCAACATTGGGTTCGCCCGATTATTCAATCGGGCGCCCGGATGAATATCTGGGCGAGTCCCTGTCTGTGCCAAGATTGTCTTGGCCCGGGACGTTA
>Ga0210051_1003866_pt1 | contig 14777 bp, 11 predicted proteins | sample CryGey092014_all_FD_185464 | JGI IMG/M metagenome (GOLD analysis project Ga0210051, IMG submission 185464) | Groundwater microbial communities from aquifer - Crystal Geyser CG23_combo_of_CG06-09_8/20/14_all (SPAdes) (version 2) | ecosystem: Environmental > Aquatic > Deep subsurface > Groundwater...
TAACCCGGGAAATATTTCTGTACCTGCTATCTTCGATAATAGATATTTTTGGGCATTCCAATTAATGCATTACGCTTATCAGTGCCCAAAGCAATAAAGGAATCATTTACATTAATCAAGCGTAAATCATACACCTTCATGTACACGATTTCTGGTATTCTAAGTGATTCAGGCCATTGACCTACTGGTTTGAAAATGAATCCGGGATTAAAACGCTTTTTTCACTTAGAATTCTGCGACACCATTTATTATAACTACGGTTAAAGCGAGAAGCAGTATTCATCTGGAATTTAAAGCTGTCAATATGCTGGCCATAGCCATCGTAACCAGACAAGCGCGGAAGAATATACTGATTAACTCCATTACTTATTTCCCCGCGAACTGTAGTAAAACCTAAAAGATAACCATTTTTCTTAACACTGAGTATGGAATCGGATTTGATAAGGTTTTTCCCACCGTTAGGATAAACGAAATATCTGCATGCCCCCAAATGCTTTTCGATTAATTCCTTGCTGGTTTTCAATTGATAATCTATCTCTTCATTACTTTGGCCGTCATGCAGTATGGTATGATCATGGCAATGCGAACCGATTATCACCCCTGACTCATGCAATTTCTTGATTTCATCCCAGTTCATTGGGTCATCCGAGCTGAAAATATTATTCAATTCCAGCCATCTGTCGTGTGGAAGCAAATTAATCATATCCTTAACAAGCAGGCTTTTGGTTTTCTGGGGCATCCTTTTCATTATTTTCGATATATCATTGATAGCTGATATGCGCTTCTCCTGACTGCTGATATCAACCTCCATTTTAAGACTTGGAATATTTACACACTGTTGTTCTGTATATAAAATAGCGGTTCGCAAATAATAAGTAGAAAATTTTGATCCATTACTGACATGACTTGTAGAAATATAAACAGAGAATGGGATGTTATAAGCCTGTAGAAATGGCGCTACGATATTAATATTGTTTTTATAGCCGTCATCAAAGGTTACAACAACCTGCGACGGACTGATTCCATGGCCGTTTTTTATATTGCCATAGAGATCGTCAACTGAAATAATTTCGAAATTCTTCTTCAAGTACATTATCTGTTTTTCAAAAAGACTAAATGGCATATGTAATTCCTGAAGCAGAGGATTGGTAATTTTCTTCTCAACCCCGTGATAGAATAGCGCAATGGCACCCTCCTTCTGCTTTTTTGCAATACGATACACTCCAGATTTATCCGCACCTTTATATATACTGGATTTTATATCGTCTATATCTCTATGTATGAACGCCAGCAAATAACAAACAATAGAAAAATACCCTAATCTAACCATTGCATTCCATACTGGAATGATATAATTGGAATAAGAGTGCCCTGACGCCAGATCGGCAATGAGCCATGTCACAGCACTCAGAAAGGATATAATAAAACCTGATGCCTTCCCCCTATACCAGGTAACAAAGATGACAGGAAATAAATAAAATATTGAAAAGGAAGTTTCATAACCATATTTGTAGTCAGCAAACCCAAGTAAGAAAACAAGTATTACCCCTGTTGCGATATAAAATGGTTTAGATCTTTTATAAAGATATTTTAACAGTTTCATTGGAGCGAGCTCCTCAGTCTAAATAGTCGTCCCTGAAAAAGCCTTAACTTATTGAATTATTTGCTTTATTTTTGCTTTTGGATGTGTCATAATCACCAGAAATTACTTACTAACCCCTCAAAAGCCGGTGATTTATGACTCCCCAAAAGATACTCGATTCTGGACAAAATGATTTTTACCGATCCCGCCTTGACCGGATTCTGAATGACAAGCATCCGCTCTTTGTGCTGGCTGACCAGATTGACTGGAAGGCATTTGAAGAAGAGTTTGGCGCCTTGTTCGTGGAGCACAAAGGTCGCCCCGGTCTTCCTGTCCGACTTGTGGTCGGGCTTCACTACCTGAAGTACACGTTCAATGAGAGTGATGAGTCGGTGGTGGATCGTTTTCTGGAGAATCCCTACTGGCAGTACTTCTGCGGTTACGAATTCTTCCAGCATAAGCTGCCTTTGGATCCTTCGTCCCTGGTAAGATGGCGCAAGAGAATCGGTCCGAAGGGAGGCGAAAAGCTTTTGCAAGAGACTCTTGAGACAGCCAAACGGAAAAGGCTGCTTACAAAAAGCCATATGCATCGCGTGAATGTAGACACCACGGTTCAGGAAAAAGCCATTGCCTTCCCCACGGATGCCCGTCTCTATCACAAGATGCGACGGACTCTGGTACGGGATGCCCAGGATCGCGGGATTCCGCTTCGGCAAAGCTATACTCGCAAGAGCAAGACGGCCCTGTTCAAACAGGGTCGCTACAGTCATGCACGACAGATGAAACGGGCCCGCAGGGAGACCAGGAAACTTCGTACCTACCTGGGCCGTGTTGATCGAGATATTCAGAGGAAATGCCCACATCCTGATCATGAGCTTCAAAACCATTTGGCCTTGGCAGAAAGAATCTTTCATCAGAAGCAAAAGGACAAGAACAAGGTCTACAGTGTTCATGCGCCGGAAGTGGAATGCATCTCCAAGGGTAAGGTTCACAAGCGCTATGAATTTGGGTGTAAGGTTCCCATTGTCAGCACCTCTCGAGGGAATTGGATTGTGGGGATGGATGCGGTGCATGGGAATCCTTATGACGGGCATACATTGAAGCGGTCGCTCACGCAAGCCGCTCGTTTGACCGGCTGGCAACCTCTCAAGGCCTATTGCGACCGAGGGTACCGGGGTGTTTCACAATCGATCCCCGATGTTGAGATCCATTTGCCGAAGGGAAAGAAGAAGGGCTTGAAACGCTCCGTTTTGAAATGGCTGAAGAGGCGATCTGCGATTGAGCCGATCATTGGTCACACGAAATCAGACAACCGCCTGGAACGAAATCATTTACAAGGGAAAGACGGGGATCGCATGAATGCAATGCTGGCCGGCTGTGGGTTTAACATGAGAAAGCTGATCAAGGCTTTCTTGTCTCTAATTTCCAGATGGCTTTTTTCGATCAAAAACCGGAATCTGAGCATTGCACCCATTGGAATCTTATAGTTGCTGCCGGCAAAATCGACTTTTTCAGGGACGACTAAATAGATTCTTCAAACAAGTTAGAGTCTTCGGAGAAGACTGGGAAGGGTTGATCCCATTGCCATAATCTATCTTATCCGTTCTTGATCGATCAAAAATAAGAGCGGCTAAGAACTTGCCATGGAAGGCGGTTGTATTCTTCAGTTGTCACGCAGGAAACTGTTCGGATTACGTTCCAATTCTTCAAATGGAACCCCTGCATTCTCTATGTGGAATCCTTCTCTCTGATACACGACAATGGGCCTTTCGTCCTCCCTCATTTGATGTATCAGAAAGTTCATGCTATCTACCACCTGAAAATCCACGGGCATTACAATAAAAAAAGAATAGATTCTAAGCAGAATCCCTGTAATCAATGCCAGGTACCCTTTCCAACTATCTCGCCGGCGAACAATTCTCAAGTCTAAATCACTGCGACCATGGAACTGTCTTCGGCACATACTCCCATAGATGAGAATCGCATCACAGGAATCGTTGCGCTCATAAGCACGCCTTGTCAATTGAACGAAACGGATCACTCCATCTATCCCTGGATTTTTCACCCACTGAAAGCTGTCCAACATGTAAACCCAGAAATTCCCGACAAAAAACCATGAGAGTGTATGAACGATCATAAACCCCAACAAGCAAGATACAAATAACGATGTATGCAGGGTGTTACGCATAATATTTGACATAATCAATACTGCTACGATTTCAAGAATGATCCGGGACCACCTTTCGGTTCGATCGATACCATGCAGCACCTGGATTACCCAACCGGCTGGAAGATTGCGTAAGGCACGATACCTCCCTTTCTTCATCATCCTCCACCAGTTATCCCGGACGTCCTTGCTCATAGTGTTTTCCGGATAGCCGCCTAAAATTAGATTACGATCTGAGTAAATTATATTGTTTTGGGTATCGCCCGAAAAGTAATTTGTATGCGGCCTTATTGTAGCTTACAATTTTTCCTATTACTAACGGAAGGATGGCCCCTGCAACTACCATTGCAAAGAACCCAATAAAACTACTGGAAAGGCCTAAGTTGAATATTATCTTCTTTATCAGGACAAAAAGGGGCAGGTGCAATACATATATCAAAATTGAATTCTCTCCGAAGAAACAAATGGATTTCGAGAACGGATTACAGTTAGAGTACTTCATCTTCTGACAGATAGAGATAACGAAAATGCTCCCTGCAACACCCGTTGTTAAATGTTTAAAAGGCCCGTAAACCCCTTCTACCAGAAAGGGTAATACCCAAACAAGAAATAAAAGTGGCGCATTAAATCTCTTTAAACGACTATGCATGATAGGATCAGAGAGTATATATCCGAAGACGAAAAATTCAAAATTATACACAAATCTTCTGAGACCGAGCAGATCCACGTCATGGAAAACTGGATAAGACAATGCCAGCAACACAGAAATGATTAGCAAATTATATTTACCAATTTTTAATTTTTTCACGAGAAAATATGTAATTAAAGCGGCAGAATATAATGTAAATAAAAACCACAATGGACCGGAAGGCAAGGAGTCCACACTTGATGGTTTTATTAGAACAGCAGTGATCATTTCTCTTGCACTTGGTACGTTATAAAGTGATCTTGGTGTCAGTAACTTTATAACCCCAAAAAGAAAATTCAAGGAAAAATAGGGAATCAGAATATTAGAAGAAATTTTTTTCAAGTAATCAAGACCTTTAAGATCATCGTCATCAATGGTCCTTTGCATGAGCGCCGCTGATATCATGAAGAAAAGCGGCATATGGAAAGAAAAAATTATCGTATTGATCGTTTCAAGGTATTGTTCATAAAACATGGGATCCATTCTTATATCCGCGTGTCCCCATACGACCAGGATAATGGCTACCCCTTTAGCAAAATCCAATGAAACCAATCTCTTTTTCGACGGGGACTCTTGTTCTCTTCTATCGTCACTCATTGAGACCTAACTGTTTATAGACTGTTATCAGCGTATCTTCTTTTGTTCCATTATTGTCAATCACATCCCATTTGAAAATATCTGCACACTTTGCGTAAAGTGCATTCCTGAAATCAAAATTCTTGTCCAAACCGACATCAGGACGTAACAATAAAATATCCTCCTTTTTGCGCTGTAAATACAAGACAACGTGTTCCTTCGGCAGTAAATAAAAAAACAGTTTCCTAAATAATGGACGGCATGGCCAGGTTTTTTTTATATCCACCATAAGATCTATGAAAGTATCGTAAGGGCCTCTTTCACAAATTACGACCTTTCCGAACCAGATGGGTAAAAGTATTTTGAAAAGCACGACAATCTTGATGTCAATCAGTTGTAATAACACAAACAGCATGGACACAATTGAGGATTTCTCGAAATCATGATAGCCTACAATCACTCCTCCGTGGTTCTCCCGATAGCTTAATTTAAGTACCCGGCACAACCCGAGGAGTGGTTTGGATGTATAATTCATAAACCTGGCCCAGACATGCTTGACCGGAATATGTTGGGATTCAAGATGCCGTACCAGTTCTCCGGCGAAATAACTCTTCCCCGATCCGTCTATACCCGTGATAAAAATAAGATTGGTCATCTGGTGCTGACAGCTTCTTTAAATTTCTCGGCTGTGGACTGCCATGAGGGATAATCCCGCAAGGACAGGCAATTTTTACGAAGAGTTCCCCTCAATTCCGGATCATTTACCAGTCTCATCATAGCCTCCGCAAGCTCGGTATGCCTCCCGGGGCGGACGATAAGCCCCCGGTTTCCCACCATCTCAGGAATACCGTCAAGATCACTGCTGATCACCGGAATACCCATGGCCGAAACTTCCAAGGCGGTGAACGGCATCTCCGATGGGACCAATATGAACGGAAGGACAACGGCTGTACAATTGCATATCATCCGTTTCAATTCCGATTGCTCAAGCCATCCGCCATGGATCGTGACTTTTTTCCCGAAACAGCGTGTTTGATTTCTGATCAGATTCACTGCCTGCTCATCCGCACCCCTGGCAAGAATGAGCAACTCTATATGGTCGTGCCTGGATGAAACCTCTGCGAAAGCTTTGAGGAGGATGTCGATGCCCCTGAGTTTGTTCAAAGAGCCTAAATAAGCAAAAATGCACCTGCCTGTTCCATTTTCATGGGCGGCATATTCCCACTTTTCATGATCAAGACCTGGTGGGACCTGAATAATTTTAGCAGGATCAATACCTATTTTAGCGAGGCGCTCCTGGTTTCTCCGGCTCTGCGTCACCACACACCGGATAAGCGAAAGGTTCAGAAATCTGGCGACCAGAAAGTTCGGGGTTAATTGATACCGATAATACTGCTTCAATGCCAGAAATGAGAGGGTTCTATTGGCGTTTACAATCTCACTGAAAGTATAGAGCGGATAATTTACAATCGTGTAAATCGGAATATTTAACTTCTTGAAAACCCCCCCGTATGCGATGCTGTTCGGTGTAATAGTCCATATCAGCTTGTCAGGACGGCATTTTTCTATGGCCATCCTCAAACTATCGGTGCTTGCAGGGGAGATGGGATGCGCCTGGTGCAGATTATAATTATAGACCTGCTGATTATTTCTGTCATCCGCATCCGTAATAATATCCACATCATATAGGATTCCTAGGGAATGTGCTATTTCATGGATATACCTCCAGGGTTGGAGCGGTATATTCCGGGAATAAAAACCCTTGATAATAAAGACCAGCTTCACAAACAGTCACCGAAACGCATCATACCATATGCCGGATCCGCTCCATTACCTGAGCTTCTTAAAATACTAACGGATGCCGTCTCCATCATCAGATAGAACCAGCAGAGCGACGCTGTTCGGCATCAGATGCATCGTATAGCTGAGCGATTCCCCGGCAACATCCCTGCTCCCTTCGTCAATTTTCTCCAAATCCTGTTTTTTACGATCATTGAATCCATTACTGTGGTGTTCGTCTATCAGGTAGCACGCGTATTTTACTCTTTTATAATCCATACCGGCAACATGAAGGTTGATAACCTTTTCACCGGTCCTTTTCAGATCAGCATAATATTTGAAATACCATATCAGTACGGCAATAAGGCCATCCGGTTCCCTTGTCGCCATGGTCCCGATATATGGATCGTCTGTGAAGGGACTGACGCTGATTCTCTCTTTTCCCAGCATGTTGATCATCACAAACGTGCCGTATGTCGCCTGCTTAACCCCATTGACGATAATCCCGAACGGGGCTTCCTGCGCGTTAAACCAGATGTCTTTGGCCAGGCCTGCCTCCAGCATGTAATAGATAGATGCAACCCGGTATGCCGCAGCGTAGTTACTGCGGCTCAGGTAATATTCTTCGGGTTTGTAATGTGGAGGGAAACTGCCCCACTCATCTATAATGAGTTCAGAATCCTTCAGGTGCGGATATTGTGCAAGCATTTTCCTTTTTAACTGGATGTCAGCCAGGAAATCATAGGGGAGGATCCCATACCAGTGCCAGCATAAAAAATCCAACCGCGTTTTGTTTTGGCCGCAACGCTCGACAAAAGCCTTTACCCATAGGTCATTCCCGAATCCGCAACCTCCAACCTTGATTTTCGGGTTGGCCCTTAATGCTGCATCGATTGTAAGGCGATAAAAATCGAAGAACTCAAATTCATTACCGTCCCAAACGGTCGCCTTCATCAGACTTCCGCGGGCATATTCAGGCTCATTCCAGAAACTCCAGTACCAGTCCGATACATCATATTTTTCAGAATAATGTTTCACCATGGCATACACAAAGGCACTCCACTCTGTGTAGTCCCGTTGTTCGACTTTTTGCTTCATCTCATCGGGAACCCAGCAGATGTTGAGAAAGGGAACCGCATGGAGTGCCAATATCCTTTCAATATCCCTGTCGAGTCTTGACCAATGGTAGGAGACCCATCCGTTTTTCTTCTCATAAAGCCCATAATTCGTTGTAAGCGGAGCAAGCCTGATGATATCCGGCTTGGCCCCTTCGATCTCCTTGAATATCCCATAATCCGTATGATAGAAAATTCCATTGGAAAGATCCACCGGCCCGATAACGTTCTTCGCATCGTATTGAATGTCCAGTTCTTTTAATCCGGGGCTCCTGCCTATTTTATGACCGACAAATCCCCCGAGATCCACGATCTCTATATCATCAAACCATGCGGTACCCATGCAGTTATCGAGAAAGCATTTTACCTGTATTTGTTTTGTACCTGCCGGCAGTATGTATTTTCCCTGGTACGAGGCCCAACCAACCGTTCCTTTCTCTCTTGCCAGATCATAATAGCTTAGCTGTCGGCCCTTAGAATCTAAAGCCAATACCATGATGGCGGCCTGATGCCAGGGCTTCTTACCCTCAATCACATCCGAAATCTTCATCCAGGCCTGAATCTGAATGACCGTTCCCTCCTCACATGGGATCAGGGAGGAATACCAGCTCACAGTTTGAGGGACTGTATTCATAATTTTTATGGAATGCTTACCCTGGTGAAAATTTTCTTTATCCCGGATACATTCATGGCCTTTGCATTTCGGGGTCCAGGCATCCGGTACATTGACATCACCGGCTTCGAACCCGCCATTGAGCACGAGGTTCGTATCGGCACACACCAGGCCCGTTCCTGTTCTCAAACAGAAAAACGCCGTGAGAAAAATAATAACCCGCATAAACCCATTGAAAACATTACAGGTCCTTCCGGACTGGCGTAGACCTTTATAAATTGAATACAAATTAACCATTTAGGCTTTCAAAGAGCTTCAGATATTGCGGAACAACCATTTCAATGGAATGATTTTCGTATACATACCTTTTTGCGTTTTCACCCATGTCATTCCTGAAATTTTCGTTTTCCATCAACTCCACGACATCTCCACACAACCGGTCAAATGTATTCGAGACCTTTCCTAAATGGTAGTTCCCGATCACACCATCAGGGTCAACGTGCAGACTGACAACCGGTGTACCATATTGCCAGGCCTGCAAGAAAGTATTGGGAAATCCTTCTCTAAGCGAGGTGCTGACAAAGAGTCTGGCACGGCAGAAATATTCGGAAATCCTGTGGAAAGGCACAAAGGATATATACTCAATATTTGGGATCTTGTCGGATGCATCATGGAACCTTTTATCCTGAGCACCCTGAAGTGAAGGTGCATGAATCATTTTAAAGCTGTATTGGGGTAATTTTTGTGCCAACTTAAGAAATAATTCAGGTTGTTTGTTGGGCGTACTGTTCCCCACCCATAACAGATAGTCTTCCTTTGAAGAGTTGTTTGGGGGCAGTGTGAGCGTATTCTTAATCTGGCTTGCTTCAAGGCCCATCTTCCTGAATCCATTTAACTGGACAGCCGTTTGAGCGACTGCATAATCAGCAAATAAAAGCCCCAACCGATATAAGAAGACGGAGGCCCTGTTCTGGAGTTTAAAAAGTAATTTTATATCCACGTCCTTATCTGATTGGCCAACATAGATCAATTTGCTCCTGAATAATCTGCAAAAAAAACCCACCGGAACCAGGAGTTCCTTAGGAACCTTCAGGACATGAAAATCAGCTCTTATCTTTCTCAATAAAATGATCAATCTAAGCCAATCAACGACTATATGTCTTTTGCTCCCTCCCAAATAACGAAAGGCCAGTTTATGGGTGATTACTTGGTTTATTTTCTCCGTATCCTGCTGCCCGTAATCATCCACAATAAAATGAACTTCATATCCATATTCTTGCAGACGCAGCCCGATTGTCATGAATTGCGCCTCGGCACCCCCTGCCGATTGAATTTCCTCACTCTTTTTAAGCAGTGGATAGACAGCCGGTACAATGAAACAAACTTTTTTCATCAATAAGTTTATTCTGGCCCCTTTGATCCTTACGCATGCTCCGCCGGCATGAGGAGAAGCAATAAAAAAAGCGATATCTTGCAGAATATACCGCCTGTTGGTACCGGCTCAAGACTGCAGAAAAATCCATTATACTGACAAGCGTTTTGCATGGTATGGCGCTCCCCTGCCAAACGCCTTTTCCTGTTCATTTGCAAGGGGATTTTCGGCCTCTTCCCCATAGAAGGCTGCAGAACAGCCGCTTATAATGGCAACAAGCAAAACGAAGTATGCTCGAAACTCACTCACGCTATTTGAAAAATTTGACAGCACCCAGATAAAAACCGCGTAAAAAGGATAGACTGTAGCCGGCTGATTCGGTGAAATCCGTTTCTTAAAGTAAACAAACATCGAGATCATCATTCCGGAAAATGCAATCATGGACATAATCCCGTATTCGACTCCAACTGCCAGAAATCCGTTGTGCACCGTTAATGCTAAAGATTCTTTTGTATCTATCCGGTGTTTTCGCAAAAGACTCAAGTATGCTTCATTTTCATATCCGCCAAATCCCATTGGGTTTTGAGACATTGCATCAATCACAAACTTATACTGCTCGAACCGTCCTGTGACGGTATCTTTAAAAAGTCTTTCTTTACTGAAGGTTTGAACTTCCTTCTGGTTTGCAAGTTGGGTATATTTGTCCGAACCGGCAAAGTAAGGCACCAGGGCTATAAAGAAGAGTACAAGAAGCAGAATAAACGAAAATAATGCCAACCTTATTTTTTTTAAAACAAAAAAGTATGAGGTTAAACAAACAAGGAATATAATCCAGTTAAGCCGATGAAACGTGGCAAACAGCGTCATAATGAGAAGCGGTAAAGTGACAAACAGTATCATCGGCCTCGCCCTGTATCTTACCAGGAAAAGAATGATGGCAAAATTGATAAAATAGCCCAGGTCATACTCCTGCACAAAAATACCTGTGGACCTCATGAAGCTTCCGAAAGCAATTCTTGGCTTAATTATTCTCATAAAACCGCTATCACCCAAGAGCTGGTAGATCGCTACAATTGCTGTAATGAAAGACAAAACTACAATGGCCTTAAGAATTCCTTCGGCCATGGGGATTGTGACTTCCTTTTTCAAGACATGGTAAACAAGGATAAAAATTAATATCTCCACCGGTGTGACGATGAGCATCTTCGCCTCTATTCTATGATACACAACCAGGTTGAATATCAGCGAAAAAAGTACCAATACAAAATAAAAATATAGAAAATATTCGAATGCAGGTTTATTTTTCCGGGTACTCTTGAAGCGCTGTATTGCACCTGAAGCAAGAAAGGGAAGCAGAATAATCAGTAAGACTCTATTTGCCTGAAGCTCGAAAGGCATTCCCGGAATAGCAATAACATATTTCGCTTGGAATATCGGTTGCGCCAATATGAAGAAGGCAAAAATAAATGTCAGCAGTTTCTTGTCCGCCTTGAAGGATAAGACCCCTGCAATGATCACAGCAAAAGCAATATAAATAATAAAGCTATATTCCATTCAGGATATAAACTCCATACACTGATCAATTTTCCCAGAAGATTTTTATCAGCTCTCTTTTTCTTTCAAACAGATTCGTCGGCAGATCCAAGCTCCGTTCTATTCGTCTCTTTCTATAATCATCAAGACTTGTGATATATTTGGCAGGGTTACCGCCGTACACTCCATTGGCTTCACAATTTTTCGTCACGACAGATCCCGCTGCAATGATACAGTTTTTCCCAATTTTAACATCCGGCAGTATTATACTTCGAGCCCCAATAAAACAATTGTCGCCGATAAATATGCTACCAAAGGACGTCACTTTTATTTGGTTTCTGAATACCCATGTTGCTCCTTGGTGGGTAATGAACATGGCCTCGTCGGCAAGGCGCACTCTGTTACCGAGTTTAATGAGGAAGGGTTCAGAACCAAGGCATACAGTCCTTGGAACAATACAACTTTCACCAATCTGCATATCTATTCTGCGTAAAATCCTGATGCGGCTCTTATTACTTCCATAGCGGAAGAGTAATCTCTCCACAAATGTCATCCCCCAACGCTTACGCACCATAATATTTTCCAAACACCTTGACGGTATTCCAGACTGAAAATTCCTTTTCAGCAATACTCCGGCACTGCTCGGCCATCCTTCGGCTACGCTTTTCGTCAGCGAAAAGAACCTCCAGAAAAGAAACCAGGTTGCTCTCCAGGCCTTCTTTTATCACAAAGCCGATTCCATATTTTTCAATGAGAGAAGGCAGATCGCCTACCGTGTCGGTCCCAAGCAATGCCGCACCGGATGCCAGGGACTCACTGACCTTGACTGGAGATGCCACCCGATTTACAATCGAATCATCCCTGATAACTATTGCAATATCCGCGGCATAAGAATAAAGCGGCACCTCTTCATGCGGCACATGTCTGACAAGGAAATCGTGCTCAGGTACGCCTGAACGTTTAAATGCTTTTTCAATTCCTTCAATGTCATCGGTCAGAATGACAATAAAAAGATCGCTGATTTGTTTTTTCAGCACGACGTAGAGATGAATGACGTCATCGGTCCGTTGCCACAGTTTCTTGTGGCCCATATAAAGCACCACATGCTTACTCTGCAGATCCAGTTTCCTTTTAGCATCCTTTTTCATATCCCAGCTGAATTCACGAAATATATCCGGATCGAAGGTACTTCTTGTAAGTGCAAAAAAATGTCTTGGAAGATGATGCTTGGCCATAAAATACTGTATCATTTTTTCTGAAACGCAAAACGTTACGTCGGCAAAACGAAACGCCGCTTTTTCCTTCATATTCGCATAACGGTGAGAAATAGATCCCTCTTTTACACTTTTCCTGTATATTTTTTCCTCCACGCTGACACCATGCATATCTATGAACAGTTTAAGAGAACGAAAAGCCTTGAAGATGAGCAATGTAAATCCAAGATCCTCATTGTGACAGTGGAAACATCTGATTCCTTTCACAAGGATGAAGAAACTGAGAAAGAGCCAGATCACAGGATAGTATAATAATTCCATTATCATCCGGCTGAAAAAAAGACTCGGCAATATGTAGATATTCAAGCCTCTATCTTCGTATTCTTTTCGAAGCGCTCTTATCGAACTGATCTCACGGAATAATGCTGGGTAACACAAAACCAGAACGTATACATCATACCCACTTTTCCTGAGCGCTGTCACTTCCATAAGAAACTGCTGGGAATAACCTGATTTCGTCAAGAGGGCAGCTCCAGAAATGTGCATGACTCGCTTTGGATGGTTGGAAAACATAACTGATATACCTCACCTCATGGTTACAAACTGATTCAGCCTCGGATCAAATTCAATTGAATGGGCGGCGGTCAGCTCCTTGATTCGGATCTGACTGCTCGTATTCCTCAAATCGACAGATCCATCGTCCATCCTCAAACAGTGGAGAAAATCCATTGAGATATTCCTGCCGGGAACTCGAAGGATAATCGACTCTTCCATCTGATGATCAGATGCCTGCAGATAATGCCGCGCATGGGAGCCTCTCAGTGAGATGTCAACGATTGTTGTGAAGCAATGAGCCGGACCTTTTGATGTCATGGCGAGAGAATGGCATTCCTTCTTAATCCAATAGGATGGAGACATATAGGTCTTTTTCAGTTTGCCCGCCTGCCTGAAGGAGTTATGACCCGAAGATAGATCAATCCGGATTCTTCTTCCTTCCCCGATTCCACATATTATATATTCTCCTTCCTCGCTCACTGAAATATCCTCAGCAAACGTGAAGTTCAACTGAGCATCGGAGGAAATGCCTTCGCCGCAGAAATCATGTATGACGATGAAATCAGGCATCATCAGGATAATATACCGACAATGCCAGACCTCTCTCCCTTTATCAATGTACTGCCCCCTGAATATCTTCACTCCGCCATAGTCGAAGACTTTCAGATCTGAGCAATAGTCGATTCGTTCTATGCCAAAATGACCTTCGTAATCAATCTGACTTCTGCCGTTCAGGGTTACCGTATTGTGGGCGGGAGTGCTCTGGAAATAATTACGAAGATCCAAAGGCCCATTATAACAATAGGTGCCCGGGTCAACAAATATGTCGTTCCCAAAAAGAGCCAGATTCACACTCAAAAGGTCACCGTGGCGATGGCCGTAATTATGAATAGGCTCCTTAATGGAGGCAGAGAATATACAATAATGATAGCCCTGCCGGCTTGTCTCCTTATATATAGCAAATTGTGCGTTATCCAGGACTAACGTCTCAGCCGTTTCACGTCTGGATGGTATAGGTTTCACGGGACCGACAAACCAGAATGCACCCTCGCTGGGATGTTCCTGAATGACCGGTGTTCCTCCAGTATTCCCCCACATCCATGCTATATCGGCGATTGTCCTGATGTTCATTCGGCTTCTGTCAACAGATAGCCCAAGAAAAGTACCTTCGTCCCCATCTCCAAGCAAAGGGAGGTTTCTGTCGGGCTTCGCAATCGCAAACAGAGCCGATAACATCTTATTAATGTCCTGCCGCCACTTCTCCACAGTTCGTAAGCCCATACGCTCCGCTATCACTGTTGTATAAAGATAAGCCTCGCATACTTGTAAAATGTATGAAGAACACAATTCCTCGTGGGTACCATCGCTCAAGAACTGCATCTTCAATTCTTCTGTGAGCACTTTATAACCTTTATCTTCCCAAAAAGATGCCTCTTTGAACTCTCCAAAGAGTATTCCTGCAAGGAAAAGAGTGGCCCCTTCCATAATGAGATGATTATTCCGGAAACCGCGGTCTTCCGATGTCAGGTGATACTGCAAGTAATGGATATGAAGATAAACCCAGCACCAGAATTTCACCTTTG
>Ga0210051_1003869_pt1 | contig 14775 bp, 20 predicted proteins | sample CryGey092014_all_FD_185464 | JGI IMG/M metagenome (GOLD analysis project Ga0210051, IMG submission 185464) | Groundwater microbial communities from aquifer - Crystal Geyser CG23_combo_of_CG06-09_8/20/14_all (SPAdes) (version 2) | ecosystem: Environmental > Aquatic > Deep subsurface > Groundwater...
TCCCTCCCCCTTGATGGGGGAGGGGCAGGGTGGGGGTGAAGAATCGCTATGTTGCCCCCTCCCCTTAATCCCCTCCCACCAAGGGAGGGGAGACATTTTTGGTAAAGTTATTTATGAGTCAAAGCAGTAGTTATAGAAATCCCGATACATTAAGACAGGGAGTAATATGCTGGTATTGGGTATTGACCCGGGAGTTTCGGTTACCGGTTATGGGATAATTGAAGAACTTGGGGGCAGGCTTCTCCATGTTTATAATGGGGGCATATCGTCTTCCTTAAATAATCCATTCCCTCACTGTTTAAAGGAGATTTATGCTGATCTAGAAAAGATCATCTCCGATTACTCCCCCAATGTTATGGCCATTGAAAACCTGTTTTTCCACAAAAACGTAAAGACAGCGCTAAAGTTGGGACATACCAGAGGAGTAGCAATATTAACTGCACTTAATGCCGGATTGGATGTGTATGAATACAGTCCCATGGAGATAAAACAGGCAGTAGTTGGCTATGGAAGGGCCACTAAGGATCAAATACAGATAATGGTGAAAGAACTCCTGAACCTCCCTGAGATTGTTCCCTTTGATCCCTCCGATGCTCTCGCTGTGGCCATCTGCCATATACACTCTACAAATATGAGGGAAGCCTTAAAAAAGTCGATATGATTGCTCAGATTCATGGAATATTGGTTCATAAGTCTCTCGATCATCTAATCGTTGATGTTAACGGTGTAGGCTATAAAGTTCATATCCCCCTTTCTACCTTTTATCAACTTCCTGAAATAGATAGCACTATTAAACTAAACACGTATACCCATGTTCGGGAAGGCCTTCTCCAGTTGTATGGTTTTTTTACCAGGCAAGAGAGGGACATCTTTCAGCTCTTAATAGGTGTCTCCGGTATAGGACCCAGGTTAGCTATTAATATCCTTTCAGGGATTCCAGTGGGGGACATCTGTAAGGCATTATCAGAGGGAAACGCAAATAGGTTAAGTACTGCTCCAGGGGTTGGAAGAAAGACGGCAGAGAGAATGGTATTAGAGCTTAGAGATAAAATCGGGACGATACCCTTTTCAGAGAAACCTCCAATTGCGGCAGAAGCAGACAGGGGAGAGGTTGAGAGAGATGTTATCTCTGCCCTAATAAACCTGGGTTATAAAAAGGCGGTGGCAGAAAATGCCCTGGAAATGGCTAAAAATACCCTAAAAACCGATACCTCAGTCCTTGAGGACTTGCTAAAAGAGGCATTAAGGGTGTTATCAAAGTCGTAAGTCGTTAAACCACTAACGATTCACGATTCACGATTTACGATATAAGGTGAGTATGATATGACAAAACGGGATGTTACACCGGAACCTCATGAAGAGGATGTGTATTACGACACCAGCCTTAGGCCTAAACTGCTGGACGAATATATAGGTCAGGAAAAGATCAAGGAAAACCTCAGGGTATTTATTCAGGCAGCGAAGGAGAGGGGCGAAGCCCTGGATCATGTACTGTTCTGCGGACCTCCGGGACTTGGTAAAACTACCCTGGCGTACATAATATCCGAGGAAATGAATGCCAATATCAAGGCTACGTCGGGCCCGGTAATTGAGCGTCCAGGAGACCTGGCAGCTATCCTTACCAATCTTCAGGAGCATGATGTGCTGTTTATTGATGAAGTACACCGACTGAACCATGTAGTTGAGGAGATTCTTTACCCTGCCATGGAAGACTATAAACTGGATATAATTATCGGGCAGGGTCCAAGTGCCAGGTCTATAAAGCTGGATATCCCCAGATTTACCCTCGTAGGGGCAACAACAAGAGCAGGGTTGCTTACCTCTCCACTGAGAGACAGATTTGGAGTAGTTGCAAGACTTGATTTTTATTCACCTGATGAGCTTCAAACCATCATCAACCGTTCAGCTGGAATCTTGAACATAAAAATTGAGTCTCTCGGTGCTGTAGAGATAGCCAAAAGATCCAGAGGGACTCCCAGGGTAGCCAATCGGCTACTTCGAAGGATTAGAGACTATGCCCAGGTAAGGGCAAATGGAGTAATTACCGAAGAGGTGGCAAATGAAGCCCTGGATATGCTTGAGGTGGATCATAAGGGATTTGACAAGATGGATCAAAAGATCCTTTTGACCATAATCGATAAGTTTGGTGGAGGCCCTGTAGGGGTTGATACCCTATCTGCCGCTGTTAATGAGGCAAAAGATACCATTGAGGATGTTTATGAGCCTTTTTTAATCCAGGAAGGGTATCTCTCTCGTACCCCAAGGGGCAGGGTAGCTACAGAACAGGCATTTGAACATTTTGGAAGGGATTTCAAAGAGGGGTTACAGGGAAGGTTATTTTAAGTTCATATGTTTCCCAAAAAAACAAAGACACAACATACCTTTACAAATGCCATGCTGTACGGCACAGTTCTTTCTCTCAAGCTTCTGGAGAGATTTATAAAAGCGGATATACATACTGCCTGCGATGAAAACATACCTGATAACCCTACCCTATATGTTGTGTATTAACGGAACGGTTCTAAAATATATTATGTAATATAAATAGTTAAGAGATAATTATTGGGGTTATTAGGGGTAGTGGGGGAATTACTAAAGATGCCAAGGGCAGCAAGAATAGTCTTTTCATCAATGTCTTATCACATCATAAGCAGGAGAAATAATCAGGAGTCAGTGTTTACAAGATGGAGAGGAACATATTCCTTTTGCAATAATAATAGGATATAATTATAATAGGAACAAATAATAAATACTATTAGAGACTGTTCCGAAAAAAAACTGGAAACCCCATTTTTTTAAAAGTCAAAAGTCATTTGAGTGTACAATTTTTTCATCATTCTTTTTGCTTTTGATTTTGTGTTAGTTTTCATATCAGCAAATAGAAGGAGGACCTGACAAGCGTCCGATAGGTGTCCAATAACTCTTGCTAAATATTTAAGGTTAAAACACTTATATTTGGCCTGTTATTAGCTCGATCAAAAATGGTATATTTTCCATTATATATCAATTAGTTACAAGTTTTTTCGGAACAGTCTCTATTAATTAAATTTGGGGTGTATGCTAACGAAAATACCATGGAGGGGATGTGGGAAACCCTGAAGAATCTGTAATTGTATGGACTGACTATATGAAGTATAGAGCAGAATTAAGAGGATTTGAACTTTCAAAGGTTGAGGATATATTACGGTATTCGGGGGAAAGATATCTCGATAGCACAACCCAACGTTTAATTGTGGTAGGCAAACATGATGATAGACTGGTTATAATTCCATATGAGAAACATGGAAGTGAAATAATACCAGTCTCAATTCATGCTACTACGCGTCAACAAATTAATTTCCGACTTAAAACAGGGAGGTTCATATATGGATAAAACAAAGATGGCATATTTTAAAGATGAAGATATCCTGCATATAGTTATCTCCGAGGAAAAAGAAGCAGATAGCGTTGAGATAAGCCCAAATATTACAGCCGAGTTAAATAAAAACGGTGAGTTAATCGGCATAGAAATATTAGAGGCAAGTTTATTTCTTCGCGATTCAATATTAGAATCATCACAAGCCAAAATACTTAAATTAAGAAAAGCCGTATAATTTGCTCGTTGAGCTGACCTATAGACAAACCTGCGTAAGGATAGAAGCACGTTGTCCAAAATTATCACTTTTTTCCTTTGTTCCCATACTCCTAATTGCCATTCCCATAAGAATTCGGAGGACACAATACTTAATTCTTCAAAATAGTTTATGGTCTCATATTTGTAACTGTTTAATAATATTAGCAAGTTAGCCTAACCAGTCTACCTGACCGCCAACAGCGTGGCAATTTTTGAAAGGCTCTGCCCCGCATCAAAGCAGGTGATTTTTCAATGTTTAGCGCTCCGAAGTGTTGTCGGCAGGTGAGTTCTACATTAGGCTAAAACCAATCTTTACTATCAGGGAGGATTAAGCAATGTTTACAACATACACAGCGAAATATACAAAGATTGATTCCGGGTACATGGGACAATTAGTTGAATGGCCTGAGATAGTTACTGAAGGCAAAGATATTGAGGAATGCCGATATATGTTAAGAGACGCTCTTAACGAAATGATCCTGGCATACCATCAGCAAGGAAAAGAAATTCCCATAGGTAGCTCTTTAATTGAGCAAGTTCCGGTCGAGGTTGATAGTGTCCATCAAACGGCGTGACCTAATTCGGTATTTTGAAGAAAACGGATTTTATCTACTGCGGGAAGGTAGCAATCATTCAATATTTACGAATGGAGCAAAGACAGTTCCTATCAAAAGGCATAGGAATCTCGATAGAATCACAGCAAACGAATTATGCAAGCAAGCTGGACTGAAGCCAAAATATTAAGCTATTTTTTTCTAAAATTTATGTCATTCTGAACAACCGAAGGGAGAGATATAAATAAAGACAAAACATACCTTTACAAACGCAATACTGTACGGCACGGTTCTGTCCCTCAAGCTTCTGGAAAGATTTATAAAAGCGGATATACATATAGCCGGCGATAAAAACATACCTGATAACCCCATCCTCTATGTTGTAAACCACTTTACCAGGGCTGAAACCTTTCTTCTCCCCTACATAATTAAAAAGACAACAAACAACATGCCCCATTCTCTGGCAGATTCATCCTTTTTTAAAGGAAAGTTTGGAGATTATTTAACGGCTTTGGGTGCCCTGTCATTGGATGACCCCAATAGAAACAATATCATAATAGGTGACCTTATCACCGGCAGAAATAATTGGGTTATCTTTCCTGAAGGGGCAATGATAAAGACCAAAAAGGTCATCCGTTCCAGAAATTTCATGGTCAATTACCCGGGGAGAGAAGGCCCGATACATACAGGGTCTGCTTACCTGGCAGTCCTTTCGGAGTTTTATAAAAGAGAGATTATATCTGCTCATAGAAAAGGGGACAAGGAAAGGGTCTCGGATTACCTGAAGAGGTTTTCCATTGAGACAGTGGACGAAATCTCTGATAGAGAAACCGTTATCATCCCTACCAACCTGACTTACTTTCCCATAAGGGCAGGAAAGAACATCATCCAAACCCTTGCATCCAAGCTTGTAAAAGGGATACCGGAGCGTCTGGAAGAGGAATTGGAGATAGAGGGGAATCTGCTCTTTTCCGATTCTGATATCCATGTCACTTTTGGGGCACAGGTAAGGGTAAGGGGGTTTTTGGATCGTTACTATTTCAGGAAGAATAAACCTCTTTCTTCCTTAACAGAATATCTAAGAAAACTCCTTTACGGTGATGATCCAGCGGATTTTAACCTGGCGCGTATTTCTCGTCGGTTAACCAATAACTTTATGGACAGAATCTATTCCATGGTAACAGTCAACATGGATCATCTCTTTTCATATGCCCTGCTATCCCTGAATAAGAAAAGAACATCGGATTATCTCTTTAAATGTAAACTGTTTTTAGCCTGTGAGGAGATTAAGAAGGAGAAAAGGTTCAATCTTCACCCCTCTCTCGATAATCTGCCCATCGAGCTGGTAGCGGATGAAAGGGAAAAAGACTATGACAATTTTGAATATCTTGCTATAAGAGAAGGGATCATTAAAAAGAGCGACGGCACCTATTTCATTGATACCCATAGACTTGAAATGCCCCATGAATTCCACAAGATACGTGTAGAAAACACCATCAGGGTTATAGTTAACGAGATAGAGAATGTAAAGGATTTGTGTAGAGCCATCAAGAAGGAATTTAGCCGTTCCCATAAGAAGGTTAGGTCCAAAATGGCAAACCTTATTTCCAAAATGGATCAGGAGATGTTTAAAGAGGATTATGACAGGTATTATAAAGAGGAGCTGTCAAAACCTAAGGAAGTGGGGGCGCCGTTTTATTTGAACCCAGCGAAATCAAAAATAGGTGTACTCATCTGCCACGGTTACATGTCGGCGCCCGAAGAGGTAAGACTTCTGGGAGATTTTCTTGCCAAATCTGGATATTCTGTCTATGGCCCACGCTTGAGGGGGCATGGCACCTCACCTTACAACCTGGCGGATGTTACATGGAAGGATTGGTACGATTCTTTTAACAGGGGGTATACGGTTTTAAGAAATGCCTGTGAACGTATAGTCATCGGTGGATTTTCTACAGGAGGTACCCTGGCGCTTTTGGCTGCGGCGAACAAAGAAGGTAAGATTGCAGGTCTTTTTACCGTTAATGCTCCCTTACAGCTTAAAAACATAAAGACAAAGCTAATCGGCCCAATTCACTTCTGGAATGAAGTGCTGGAGAAGTTCAACATAGAAGAAGGCAGGCTGGAATATGTGGACAACCAGGCTGAGAATCCTGAAATCAACTACTCTAAAAACAGCATCAAAGGCCTGAGAGAACTGAGCCTTCTCATGGACAAAACCAGAGACTCTCTGGGCAAGGTCTTCGCTCCTGCTCTTGTAATACAGGAGAAAAACGATCCGATTGTAGACCCGCGAAGCGCTTCCATTATTCTTGATGGTATCAGTTCAAAGGAGAAGGAGTTCTATGCATTCGAGTTCAACCGCCACGTAATCCTGCGTAAAGAAGGATGTGAAGAGGTGTTTGTTAGAATAAGAGAATTTGTTGATAGGGTTATTTAGTTACCCCTGAAAGGTACAATCAGGGGTTTAACCTGGGGGGTAAAATCATGAACTCGCTGGATATAGTAATTATTTTCATAGTAGGTATCAGTATTGTCTTTGGGGTAAAAAGGGGACTGATCAAGGAGAGTTTTACTCTCTTTGCCTTGATCTTAGGTATAGTTATTGCCAGCAGGTCATATATAGTCGGGGCAAAGATACTGGGAAAAATAATTCACAATCCTAACGTCGCCAATATAGTAAGCTTTGTTGCAGTATTTCTCCTGGTAGCGATCTTTCTGACCCTTGTTGGTATATTGCTCAAGAAGCTGATAAGGTTGGTTCAACTGGGCTGGATCGACAGGCTGGGTGGGGCAGTCTTTGGTTTTATAAGGAGTTCCATTATTGTAGGTGTATTACTGGTACTTATAACCAAATATCCTGTCCTTGGTTGTGACAAATGGGTTAAAGGGGCAAAAACAGCCCCTTTTTTTCTTCACTTCATCGAATCTCTGCGAAAACTGATCCAGTAAGACCTTTTTAAGTCCATAAATGTGTAGATGACAAGGGATTATTTTCCACTTCGCCTGTCTCCAGTAGTCTCAATCTTTAGTCCATTTAATTTATGGGGGAATGAAAACCTGCCTGTAAAGTAAGTTTTTCAGAATTAGTCAAGAACCTTATTCCTAACCACATCAACCAAATTCTTCAGTCTCTTTGACGATTCTCTCAATCAACTCCTTACATGTTGGAATATCTTTAATAAGACCGGCAACCTGCCTGCAACCAGTAGACCCCCATTCTAAGTCGCCTTCTTGAAAAGCCTTCCTGAACCTGTCGTTTGCATGTTGCATCATCTCCCAGGGGTCGGCCTTTTGTTTTGTCATGGTACAACCTCCTTCCTCTTTAGAGGAGAACCTTAATTTTCGTCAGACCCTTTCTGTCACCAATCTCTACGGCCGCCTGACATCTTAAAGTTCCACTCTGGGTTCAGATAGCGTTCTTTTAAATACCGTTCCTTCAATTGGTGTTCTTGTTGGGTAATATCCCCCTCTCTCAATTCTATTCCCAATACATCTTGAAAACCCTCAATGAATATCCCCTGGAGTTCAAAGAAGTCTGTGTCTTTACCTGCCTGGTCATTCACCGAAGTTATATTCCTAGACAGGTAATCTACTACCTCTCTCTTTAATCCCTTAAACACCATGATCTCGGAGAGTTTTTGGGCATCAAATCCAATTAAAATAGAACCATGCTGTAGAAAAGCACCGTTAACCCGTCGTTGGGAACTCCCGCAAATCTTTCTTCCGCATACGGATATCTCATGTCGTGAAGGGGATGAAAAACAACTCGGATTGGATATCTTTTCAAACAGACTCACTTCCGATCCTTTTGACCCAAACAATTGGGCGGCGATATCGAGCCTCTTAAACCCCTCGATTAAACAGGAACTTATTTTCTTGTAGGTTCCCATAATGTTTCGTGGGAAAAGAGGACTGTCTAACGAGCAGACAAAAGAATAGGTTAGCTCCTCATCGTGAAGAACCGCTTTCCCGCCTGTAAGACGACGAACAATATCGGTCCCTAATCTTTCACATACCTGTAAGTTAATGTTGCCTTCAACCTGTTGAGAATATCCGAGGGATACTGCATGGGGCTTCCAACCATAGAATCTAATGGTAGGCGGGGATTCACCTTGACTGCAGGTCTTTAATATAGCCTCATCTATGGCCATGTTTTCAAAGGCATTCAGAAAACCGGTGGTCAATAGACGCCACTCTGGGGACTTATCTTTCTCCATTATCCTTCTCCCATTGTGGAAGGATCCTCTCTAGAAGCCTACCGGCATGGTAAGAGCTTCGAACAAATGGACCTGAGGCCACCTCCAGAAAACCCATCTCTTTACCTATTGACTTAAGCTCTTTGAACTCATCGGGATGGAGAAATCTTTCTTCTGGAAAATGACGATCAGAGGGGCGGAGATACTGTCCCAGGGTCAGGACATCACATCCAACATTCCTCAGGTCTTTCATGGAGTGGAGAACCTCTTCTCTTGTCTCTCCCAAACCCAGCATTAAACCCGATTTGGTTACAATGTCACTGTCAAAGTCTTTTGCAGACTCCAGCAGATTTAAAGAACGGTGGTAATCGGCACCAGGCCGAATCCGTGGGTAAAGACGGGGAACTGTTTCCATGTTGTGGTTAAAGACAGTGGGGTTGGATTTGACCACCTCCCGTATGGCATCATGACTACCTTTAAAATCAGGCACCAGCACTTCAACTTTAGAGCCGGGCAAACTTTCTCGTATAGCTGTGGTGGTCTTTGAAAAGTGTTCAGCACCTCCATCCGGCAGATCATCTCGGGTTACAGAGGTAACAACCACATAGGTTAATCCCAGAACCTTTGCTGCCTGTGCTACCCTAAATGGTTCATCTAACTCAAGAGGATTTGGGTCTCCACCATCTACAGCACAAAATCGGCAGTCTCTGGTACAGATTCTACCCATAATCATAAAAGTAGCGATTCCTTCCCCAAAACACTCTCCAATATTTGGGCATTTGGCACTCTGGCACACGGTATTTAGTCCCAGTTCCGAGAGTATCTTCTTAACCTTGAATAAACCTTTTCCTCGGGAAATATCCTTTTTGAGCCATGAAGGGAGTCTGCTAATTCTCATGGTTGTTCCCTCTTGCATCTCTATCCCCGCTTCCTCAATCGGTTCTTCAACTGCATTTCTCAGCCACGCAGGATCAATGCCCTCCTTTGATGAAGCTTCTACTTTTAGAGAAATTTCCCCTGCTATTTAATTCTTCAATCATTCTCTTAATACCAGTTCTCAGATGACTAGCGCGGAAGAAGGAATAGGTATCTCTGGAAGTAGGGGGAACATTTGAATCCTTTTCTACCAATGCACCCAGATCAATAGCATCTGGTTGTGCCCTTGAAGTGGTCTCAGATTCCACATCGGGATGCAATCTCACAGCTTCTATCCATGGTTTTATGTCACTCATTGCTTGTCTCCTCTAATTTCTCCAATAATTTCTTTTCTCCAGTCCCTAAAAAACTCTTTAAGTTTTTGCATTGTACATGGGCGGACAAGGAGGTGCATTTCGGGTGTGCTGCCTGCAAAATTCTCCATCCGTTCAAAGGCAATACCAAGCCAGTAAAGGTCAAAACCGGGATCTTTTTGTTTGGCAAATTCTGCCAGTTCTTTTCTTGTATAATGATTTTGCACAATAAAATAGACATCAACAAAATCCTTAAAATTGGCTCTCCCAAAAAGGGCAAGAAGCTTGTTTGTTGATATATCTTTTAAGCTGTCTATTCTGAGACGTGGAAATTCATCTGATGTTATAGTATTTTCTAAACGAAAAGGGGCGTCTAAGGCAATATGAATTACAGTGGATTCATTAGACGATGAAACAAAAAGTTCAGTAAAAGATGAAAATCCCCGAACTTTTTCAACTTTAAGGTTCTCATTTCTTAACGCTGATTCTAATGTATAGCTAAAAGGCGATATAAGCTCACCAGTGCTTGTAAAAAAATCAAGGTCTTCACTTCTTCTGTGATTAAGAAAGAAGGCAGATAATGCTGTTCCACCAGTGAAACAGAATGAATCAGCATCATGAAGACTAGAAAAGACTGTCAGTATTTTTTTATGCAGATTAGTGAGTATCTCCAAGTGCTTCCTCCCAAAATTTTCTAACTTCTGATGGAAGAAAAATTTTTATCCGTGCAAAAGAGCCAAGTAGTTCATTTTTACTCATAATATCAAAAAGACCTTTGACATCAGAAGTTATCCCTCTCGACATGATTTGTTGCACATACATATCAAGTTGTCTTTTATCTGAAAGGTCTATTTCTGTCCCTTCTTTTATAAACCAGAATAATCTCTTAGGGGGTCTTATTTTCATAAATTCTTACCTCCTGAATAATGTATCATTACCGATAATATTTTTCCAATTCGCTAATAATTAAACAGAACGGTTTTTTTCGTCAGAATGTATCCAACCCTTTATATATTGCCTCTGTCAATACCCATAGGCGTTCAAGCGGAGCAGCATTTTGGCTATCTCGTTCACAGGCGACAATGTTGTTTTTTCTCAGATTTTGGTGGTGTAGATGACGTAGTCGTTTTCGAGCCACAAAAGAAGTCTGCTAACTCTCACGGTTATTTCCTGCCGCCATACATTGCAAAAATGCCATATTTATAGAAACAATCTACATCTTTGAATCCGAGTTCTTTCAAGGCATTCAACTGATCGGCTAATGTGTCAAGCTTACTATGGTGCTCCTTCTCCAGATGCTTGCTGATAATATCCTCATACTCGGTTTCTGACTTCAACACAGTCTGTCTCTCGATTATCCATTCCTTCCATAATTCCAGATACCATTTCTCAAGGGCTTCTGTCGGTGAGAGGATAACATCTGTGTTTACAAAATAGCCCCCTTCTCTTAAGTGGGAATAAATGCAATTAAAGATGGATTTCTTCTCATTCATTGCCAGATGGTGAATAGCAAGGGAGGAAACTATAAAGCCGAAATCTGGAAGTGGAATGTCTTTGTATAATAGCTCCTGAAAACTTGCTTTAATGAAGCGGATATTCTTAAAGCCGGCCAGCCTTTCTCTGGCTTTGTTTATCATATCCTCTGAGCCGTCAATCAACGTGGCTGATATAGAACCATCGATTTTCAGAAGCTCATGTATCAGGATGCCATCTCCACATCCCATGTCCAGGACTGTATTTTGTTGCTTGTCCCCCAGGAAATACCTGTAGAACGATTTCAATACTTCCAGCAGTCTTCTCCGCTCTAAGATTCGGATGTCTGCCGTTTCCAGGTACTCATGGGCAAACGCCTTTGCTGACCATCGGGTCTTGTTGAATTCTGTCATAAGCTTATTTCGTTAGCCTTCCCCTTCGGATGTCACTAACTTCAGGAGAGAACCTTGATCTGAGTAACGTAAGTAGGACTATATGGAAAAACAATCCCTCTTCTAGCCATCTATTTTGCAAAATGGGATAAAGTTGTTGTAACAAGACTACAATAGAAGCTTTTTAACACACATATCCCAAGCTGTCAAATTACAATTAAACCGGGAATAGAAGGTAAGCAATTGAAACTGGGTTTGATTTCTTGCGAGATTGACTGACGAATAGAAAAAGAGGGAATAGTGTGGAAAAGAACCAAAAGAAAGAAGTCCGTAAGCGCCGTTATCTATCCCAAAGAAGGAGTGCCAGATTTTTATTGAAGCCACCACCAAGAGGTTTAAGAGAATAGGAACATTAAAGCTTCTTAGCCCCCTTGTCTGACATGTGCACAGTTAAAACAGGGCATGGAGCTTCTCTTAAAACTCTCTCAGCCACACTTCCAAAGAGCACATGGCCTAAACCTGTACGCCCATGCGTGCCCATGATAATAAGATCGATTTCTTTTTCCTTCGTTACACTTATTATTTCCGAAAACGCCATTCCTCTCGATATGACGGGGTGGTATTCGTTCAACATATCAGCCTTGGATTTACAGACATCATCAAGTTGTTGTCTGGTCTTTTTCTCCATTTCTTCAGAAATTCTTTTTACAGTCTCCGCATCTAAAAATGCCCCTAAATATGGTGCATGATAGAAAGTCTCCTCTATCACATGAATGATGTACAACGAGGCTGAGAACTTCTCTGCTATTAATATGGCATAAGGAAAGGCGAAATCCGCTGTATCAGAAAAATCATGACAAAACAAAATACGATTTATCTCTACCATAATTATCTCCTCATTAAGTTATATTAAAGTACCAACTTTTGAGAAAGGGTAGGGGAATGAAAACCTGCCTGTAAAGTAAGTTTTTCATGAAAAAAATAACACTGAATGCTCTGTGCGGAAGCACGGTGTTCTTTGCTGTCTTTTGGAGTATCTCTTGTTCTTCGGTAAGTCCGTATCGCATAATAGGGTTCTCTACAATTAGTCGGTCTTTGAGGGAAGAATCGCTGTAGCCTTCCCTATAATGGTCTTCTCACCTCTTTGGTTTTTCGACACAACCTCACAGTCAACATAATTCAAGCTGTCCTTGACATACTTGTCTTTTATTGTGCCTTTTATTGAAAGCACATCTCCGGGTCGAACCATACTGGTAAACCTTACCACTATCTTTTTTAGGTCCATTGGGTCCCGAAGCCAGTCGGTTATCAACTGAATCACGGAGGCAAAACTCAAAAGACCATGTGCTATTATTCCCCCCAGACCGGCCTTCTTTGCGGACTCTTCGTCGACGTGGATAGGGTTGTAATCCCCGCACGCATCAGCATAGTTCAGAATTTGCTCTTTTGTGATTGTTTTCTTCAAGGCGGGAAGCTCATCTCCTACCTTGACATCCTCATAATATACCTCTTTCAATCCAATCACCTCCTTATCTTTCTCCTATCTCTCTATCAATGTTATCTTGCCTTTGAGAACAATATCCCCACGTTCATCCTTTGTTATCCCTTCCACCACCACAAACCCTAACCCCTTCTTTTCATAGATGTCTACTATTTTATAGTATGTTGATAATAACGTACATGGCTTTATGGGTTTAACAAATTCATACTCCTGTTCTGCATGCAAAGCCTTTGTCCTATCTATCTTACACACTTCTATCACACTCCATATCGGTATGCCCACGAAATAGGCATTTGCCATGGCAGGCGGTACTATAACCCCACTGTGTCTGGAATTACTGGCAAATTCTTCATCTACATAAAGAGGATTTTTATCCCCTGTTGTTTCAACAGACTGTTTTATCTTCCTCTCCCAGGTAATATATGAAAACGGCCCTATCTCCTTGCCTACAGCATCTTTATCCATATCTTAAACCTCCTTTGGAATTTTGCCCCGAGAATTCATGGGGGTCAAGGACAGCGATTAGAAGACCAATACGAAGGCAATGATTGAAGTGTCATTAAAAGGTTTTTTGCTTCGCAACATTCGCTATCGAAGTAGTTATGCGAAGATTTGAATTTTCAAAAAATTTTTGGACAAAAGAAAAGCCCTCTATTTGAATTGATCGGATGACTTATATCTGCCTCCGGGGCCACTGTAATATACGCCGAAACCGGGTTCCTGCTTGAAAGTAATCTTTGGCATACTCTTGGTCAATTTCTTCCAGGCTACGATTAGTTGATCTTCAGCATGATAGTCAAACGGGTCTTGAAGCAAGGTCTCTTCCTGACCGCCCGTTTTGGGTGGATGGTCGACAAGCCATTTTGCCGTGTGGGTTAATGCGTCAGCAGGGTCTACGACATCATGGTACCCGAGTTCCCGCTGAATTTTCGCGATGTTCAGTATTCTATGAGTAGTCACTGGCTGCATCATCATGGGTCTTGCTGGAATTGCTAACTGTGAGGGCATGGATATGATTTCCCACTCGTGTTCCAGGGCCGAAGAAATAATCTCAATGACCTGACGTAATGAGAGGACTCTCTCATCACCACAGTTAAAAACCTGACCTGCCGATTTCTCCGGCTTGTCAACGGCTAGTAATACAGCATGTGCCAGATTCCCGGCATAGCCGAACGTATACATAATAAGCCCATCGTCAGGTACAATAATATGGGGGCGTTTGTCGAGGATGCGGCGAACAACACACCATTCCCGTGGTAGAAGCTGATAGGGACCATAGACAAATGGGTAGCGAAAATGGGTAGCGGTGGGGTGGTATTTGAAAACGATTTCTTCGGTTTGAACGATACGCCAACCCTTTACATCTTCCTGCTCAACTTCAACTAGTGGCGCCTCCTCACTCGTTGGGACTGGCAATCCCGGCGGTTTGAAGAGCGCAGGGTTCATATACCCGCGATATGCAGGCGCTCCTCCTACTGAGATAAAACGGCCTATGCGCCCAACCATTAATTCCGCAATACGGCGAAGGCGTCCGTATGCAGAAATACATAGATCGAAGGTCTGATTACCGATGGCATGCTTACCACTACAACGCCGGTAATCATGGTTTATGTAGGATGATTCTTCAGCCATTTTTTCTTATAAGAGTTTCCGGATTTTTCTTTGTTACGCCGTTGCTTCATAAACCAGGTGTCAATGGGAAAGTAAAAGTGTACCAATTTCGGGAATTGAAAAGTGTACCACCTACCCCCATGATGGTTGTTCTTTAAGCAGTTAAGACGGTCATGTTTTCACCTCCTTTGGGTTGAAAGAGATTT
>Ga0210051_1003877_pt1 | contig 14760 bp, 15 predicted proteins | sample CryGey092014_all_FD_185464 | JGI IMG/M metagenome (GOLD analysis project Ga0210051, IMG submission 185464) | Groundwater microbial communities from aquifer - Crystal Geyser CG23_combo_of_CG06-09_8/20/14_all (SPAdes) (version 2) | ecosystem: Environmental > Aquatic > Deep subsurface > Groundwater...
TCATTTCGTTGGCTGCTTTATTTGTAAAAGTGACGGCTAAAATATTTTGCGGGGCGATGCCTTGCTGGATAAGATAGGCAATTCTATGCGTCAAAACTTTTGTTTTTCCAGAGCCCGGCCCGGCCACGACCAATAAAGGGCCGTCAAGCGTTAGTACAGCTTCTTTTTGTTTATCATTGAGTTGGTCAATAATATTAGACATAATACTTTCTTTGAATTACGAAACGGCAGATTTCCCCCTTTGAAAAAGGGGGATTAAGGCCTGCCCGCCAATAGCCAAAGCGATTACTGGCTATTTAGATTTTACGATACTCAAACTGTATCACATTCCAAATATTGACTAATCACTATTGGCTTTGGCAGGCGGGGGGATTTGTATTAAATCTTATTTTTAAAATCCTCCCCACCCCTCCTTTTTCAAAGGAGGGCTTCGGCCGTGAGCTCAGCCGAACGGAGACGAGTTTCGTAATTTAGGGTACTTTTTAAGTATAGCTCAAAAATGCAAAATTCAAAATGCAAAGTTAAAAATGACACAAAGATAATTACAAAAGTGCCAAAATAGATTCGACAAGCTCACTATAAATTTTATTCCCTGAGCTAGTTTACCCTGAGTTTATCGAAGGGAAGGGTAAAATTTTGGTAGGAAACCAGTGAAATTAGCTTTTGACTCCAGTTCACCCTGAGCGAAGTCGAAGGGCTCAGGCCCAGCTAAGCTGGGCAGGCAATAACGAGTTTTGTAACCATCTCATTGTAAAATATAAAGTTTCGAATTTTAATTTGTCAAAAATATATAATGGAAAGATCAGACTATAATTGTAGCTTTGGCGGTTATCCTGGCTATTCTGACTTTGGGCCTTGTATTGACTTTTTTCTCCGGCAAATTCAGTTGTTTCGCTGGTTTTAAAAATCGGTCTGGCGATTTTGCCGGCTTCCTGGCAAGGCGCGGGCACTTGGGGCCCGCCGATGAGAGCGGTAATACAGTTTCAGTGACGCAGTTGTCGGTCTTGGCAATTGGTTTGGTCGTCGATTATAGGTTATTGATTTTTGACCAATGACCCAAACTTTTAACCAGACCGGTTGCGATGACTAAAAACCGGTTACTTTTGACGATTTTGGCTGTGGACCCCGTTAGAAGTTCACCCTGTTAGAGATTTATTCTGATTCTTGCTAAACAGATATCTTTAAATATCTCTAACGGGGTTCAGCCAGCCGAGGAGTTTAAATGATAATTTCTTTGCGAATTCGCCTGCGGCTTACTCTTTTGGTTCAAAAAAGCCAATTGTTTAAGCTTTTAACGGGGTGGACATTCTGTGGAAGGTTTGCTTGACCCAAATATGCAAAAAATGATAGAATAAAGGCGTACAATAACGTGCGTACATCTCAAAAATTAAATAAAATCAGCGCCAAAAAAGGGGCGGAAAATTCAAACAAATCACTCAGGCAAGTGATCTTTAGCTTTTTTTGGGGACAGCGAAAATGGCTGGCATCGTTTGCCATTATTTTTTTCGTTGTCTTGAGCCTTGATCTGTACGGTCTGCCCTGCACCAAAGAAGAAAGTCTTAAACCCCATTTGTTTGGCGAAGAAATCGGCGAAATAGTGGTTGGCGAAATTCAGGCTACTTCGGCTTCTGACCAGACGGCTCAAAGTTCTGCCCAAAATGGCGTTTTGGGCGGGCCCATGGTATTTGGTTCGCTTATTGCGCCGGTTGCCCAGGCCCAGATTGATTTTTCGGCTGATGATCAGTTTGAAGATTATGATTTGCTGGTTATCCAGAACAATTCAGTTGTTTCTTCTGCCAATCCTTCCGGCACAGTCAACTTTGCCGGTTTCAGGCGCGAGATTTTAACCTATATTGTCAAGCAGGGGGATAATCCGGAAAAAATTGCCATGGGTTTTGACATAAACACCGACACCTTGCTTTTTGCCAACGGGTTGAGCGAATACAGCATTATTAAGCCCGGCCAAGAGCTTATGATTTTGCCGATTAACGGCGTGCGAGTGCAGGTGGGCAAAAGCGATACAGTTGATTCCATCGCCAAAAAATACAAAGGTGACAAAATGGAAATTATTGCTTTCAATTATTTGTCTTTGGAGGGCACAATCAAAGCCGGCGATTATTTGATTATTCCCGATGGTGAATTGCCGCCTGCCCCGAAAGCCGCGCCAAGATATGCAACGCCAACCAATAAATATGCCATTTCCACCATTCCCGCCGGCTGGCTGATTATTCCGACATCGGGCCATGACTGGGGCAGGATTCATGCGGCAAATGGAGTTGATATTGCCAATGTCTGCGGCACACCCGTTTATGCGGCCGCCGCCGGAAAAGTAATTTTGTCTGACGGAGTGGGTTATAACGGCGGTTATGGAAAATATATTAAAATCCAGCACCCAAACGGCGTGGTCACTCTTTATGGCCATGCTTCAAAACTTTTGGTTGACCAGGGCGAACAAGTGGCCCAGGGCCAGCTGATAATGTTAATGGGCACCACCGGCCGTTCAACCGGCTGCCATCTGCATTTTGAAGTCAGAGGCGCGACTAACCCTCTGGCCGGAAAGGCAAGAAATTATTAAAAAACTATTCTTAGAGAAATAGAGAAATAAAAAAGCCCCGATTAAGGGGTTTTTTATTTTCCTACTTGACAGGGAATTATTTTGGGTATATATTCATAATAGACAAAAAGCAAAGGTCGAAATTTATAAAAATAATTTAACAAAGGAGAAATAATCATGCCAAGACATGACAAAACCGGTCCTTGGGGCTGGGGCCCCGGCACGGGCTGGGGAATGGGTCCTTGCGGCGCAGGTCTGGCCTGGCGGAGAGGCGGCGGCCGAGGTTCTGGCTGGCGTTGGTTTGAGCCTTATCAGCCCCCTGGTGAAAAAGAAGAAAAAGAGATTCTGAAAGAAGAGTTGAAAGACCTGGAAGACGAGATGGTTCAGATCAAGGAGCGTCTCTCTCAGCTCAAGGACAAATAAAAGAAGGTTCGCGAGGCCGGCTCCTTTCCAAAAAAGGAAGGAGCCGGTGGAACCTTCTTGATTAAAGAATATCTTAAATAAACAAAAATGCCAAGACCAAGACTCTGCCGGAGAATCAGATTTAATCCTCATATCACCTATTTTAAACCCAGGGGTGTGCCTCTGAGGTTATTGGAAGTGGTTGAATTGACCAGTGAAGAGATAGAAGCTATGAGGCTGAAAAATATCAGGGATCTTGACCAAAACGAATGCGCCAAATTGATGAATACTTCCCAGAGCACCTTTCAGCGGATTTTATCTTCGGCTTACAAAAAAATCACTCAGGCATTGATCGGGGGCAAGGCGATAATGATAGTCAGGCGATAAACAGGCAGTCAACAAAAAAACCCTAACGGGTTTTTTTGTTTGTACTAGTGGCTATTGGCTAATTGCTAGTTGCTAAATTTCTTCCTTGGCTCTATATTGTAATGCTTCGGCCAGATGACTGGCTAAAATTCGGGGCTCGGCTGCCAGATCGGCAATGGTGCGCGCCAGTTTTAAAACCCGGTGATAGCCTCTTGCAGACAAATGCAGGGTATTGACCGCATTTTTTAAAATCTGCTGGGAGGCCGAATCAATCTGGCAGTGTTCTTTTATCTGCTGAATGCTCATTTCGGAATTGACAGAACTATTTTGGTTTCCAAATCTTTGGCGCTGCACTTCTCTGGCGCTCTGGACCCGTTTCCTGACAGCGGAACTTTCTTCTGAAACCTTTTCGCTGGCCAGTTTTTCGTATTTTAAAGCCGGCACTTCAATATGCAAATCAATTCTGTCCATGAGCGGTCCTGAAATTCTCCGCCTGTATCTTGAAATCTGCCCTTGCGAGCAAATGCAGGTTTTTAAAGGATTAGTGGCGTTGCCGCAGGGGCAGGGATTCATGGCCGCGATTAAAATGAAGCGGGCGGGGAAATTGAGCGTTCCCTGGGCGCGCGATACCGTGACCACTCCGTCTTCCAAAGGCTGGCGCAGGGCTTCCAAAACATCTCTGTGAAATTCGGGAAACTCATCCATAAATAAAACTCCGCGATGGGCCAAGGTTATTTCGCCCGGTTTTGGGTGGTTGCCGCCGCCAACCAAAGCGGGAGCGGAAGCCGTATGATGGGGGCTGCGGAAAGGCCGTTCGGTTATGAGCGGCCTGCCTTCTCTTAATCTGCCCGCCACGCTAAAAATTTTTGTCACCTGCAAAGATTCTTGCAGATTTAGCGGCGGCAGGATTGTGGGCATGGTTCTGGCCAATAAAGTTTTTCCCGCGCCGGGCGGGCCGGACATAATTAAATTGTGAGCGCCGGCGGCGGCAATTTCCAAAGCGCGCTTGGCATGCTCTTGGCCTCGGATGTAGGCCATGTCATAGGGCGAGTCGCTTTCTATATAATATTGGGCAACATCTGTTAAGGGATTTTGCTCCATTATTTGTTTTCCCTCCAGATGCAAAAATAAATCCTCTAAAGTTTCGGCGCCAAAAATTTTTAAGCCCTCAACCAAAGCCGCTTCGGCTGCATCGGCTTTTGGCACAAATAAATTTTCAAAACCCTTTTCTTTTGCCATAAGCGCGGCTGCCAGAACTCCGTTTACATGCCTTAGTTTTCCGTCAAGCGAAAGCTCGGCCAGAAATAAAGATTTTTCCAAATCAATATTTTTTGGCGCCACTTGTTCCGAAGCAATCAAATATGCCACGGCAATCGGCAAGTCGTAGCTTGGCCCTTCTTTTTTTAAATCAGCCGGAGCAAGGTTCACGGTCACGCGTCTGTTTGAATGATGGGGCGGCGAGGCGCCGGAATTTTTTATGGCCGAAGAAACCCTCTCTTTTGATTCTTTGACGGCGGCATCGGGCAAACCGACGATGGAATAGTTATGCAGCCCGGGCGACATATCAACTTCAACTTCTATTGGCAGGCAATCAAGGCCGACCAGCGCGGCTGAAAAAATCTTTGAGGGCATACCAGGTAGTAGAAATTCGACTATGATTTAAATTTAATATTAAATTTAAATCATAAAGTCTAAATAATTTTAACCCAGGCACGAAATTTGTATTCGACAAAATTAGTATACCACCAGACTTTCTTACCTGTCGAATTTTCACTACCTGGCATAAAAAATTTTTAACAAAGTTAAAATTAAAATTCTAATATGACTTATATATATTGTAGCATATTTAAACACGGGTTCAAACTTGCATTTTCCAAACCATTCGTTTATATTTTGGGATAGGAGATATAAGCCATGAAAAGAATTTTAATTTCAAAATTGAAGGAAAAGATTGGTCAAAAGGCCGCGATCGACGGATGGGTGCATGCTATCCGCAAGCAAAAGAAGATGCAGTTTGTTATTGTTCGGGACCAGACTGGGCTTATTCAGGCAATCCACGAAAGAAAAGGCGACGACGACCCTATAGAGAAAATAATCGATGGGCTTACTCCAGAGTCGGCGGTTGAGATTTTCGGAGTTGTTATTAAAAACGAACAGGTAAAACTTCAACAGATTGAGATTGTCATAGATGAGATCAGAGTTTTGAATTTAGCCACGGCGCCTTTGCCGATCGATCCAAAAAACACATCATTAGAAAATCGATTGGATTGGAGATTTTTGGACCTTCGGGAACCGGCAAACTTATTAATTTTCCAAGTCCAAACCACCATAGAGCAGGAAATGCGGAATTTCTGGGCTGAGAACGGTTTTATAGAGATCCATTCGCCCAAATTCATGGGTAGTGCGAGTGAATCTGGGGCTGAATTATTCAGGGTTGAATATTTTGGACGATATGCCTACCTTGCACAATCACCCCAGTTTTACAAACAGATGGCAATGGCCGCAGGTTTTGACAGGGTATTTGAAATAGGACCTGTTTTCCGCGCTAACCCTTCTTTTACTTCAAGGCATGATACGGAATTTACCAGCGTAGACGTAGAGATTTCATGGATCAAGTCTCATGAAGATGTCATGCACCTTGAAGAAAAATGGCTTCAAAGAATATTGAAAGGCGTAAAGGAAAAACAGGGAGAACAGATTAAGGAAGTTTTTAATGTAGAGGTGAATGTGCCAGAGGTGCCATTTCCAAGGATTAAGATGGCCGAGGCTTATAAAATTTTAGAAGGCATGGGCCATACAATCGACAGGGGTAGCAAGGGAGATTTAGACCCGGAAGGCGAAAGGTTACTTGCCAAATATGCGAAAGAGCACTACAAGCATGAATTTGTATTCGTCACCGACTACCCTATTTCTGTCAGACCCTTCTACCATATGCGGTACGAAGAAAATCCATCTCTTACCAAAAGCTTCGATTTAATATGGAAAGGGCTTGAAGTCACCACCGGAGCTCAACGAGAACACAGGTACGAAATTCTTTTGAAGCAGACAAAAGAGAAGGGACTTAACCCAGAATCAATCCAATACTATCTAGACTTTTTCAAGTATGGATGTCCGCCTCACGGAGGATATGGTTTCGGACTCACGCGTATGCTGATGGTTTTGCTTGAAATTAAAAATGTGCGCGAAGTGACCTATCTATATCGAGGCCCGAATCGTTTACAACCATAAAAAGATTTTTATTAAAAGCCTGGGAAACTCTCCAGGCTTTTTCTTTTCCATTTTGACTTTTCCATTTTAAATTTTATCGTAATACCATATCGCTGTATGATTTATCGCAGGTTTTATATTTTGAAAGATTTAATAGATTAATAATTTTATTATGCTCTTTTTTTGCGTTTTTGCCTGCTTTTTCAACTTCTGTTTCAAGTTCTAGGTAATTTCCCAGACCGCTAACCTTATCAAGATGAACCCGTGTATTTTTATAAAGCCACAAGTCTCTTTGTTTCTTCACAACAACTTTTTCTCCGAGAGCTTCTTTGAAAATATTCTTCTCTTTTTTTAATTGAGATTTTTCTATTTTGGATACTAAATAAAAAGAGACTTTTGACGCTTTTTTATCCGGCCTTTGGTAAAATATTATTTCAAAATCGTTTCCGTTGTTTTCCCTGATCTTAAATCTGCCATTTGGGCAATTATAATAAGTATCTGTTTGCAGAAATTTACCTTTATGCTTTGCCCGCAATCTTTTTAATGCGTTAACTATGCCTCCAAAAGTATCAATCTGTAATTTCAATTCAATATTTTTCATATACAAGATTGGCTATCCGGAGTCTTTTCGAAATGACGGGATTTTGGGTTCAATGCTCCCCGATGTCAGATACATAACCAAACAAGACAGAAAATTAACTCATCTTAAAGAGTCATTCAAAGATGCAAAAACATATGGCCAGTTGTTTGATAATATTCTTGGAGATACTGAAAATAAGATAAGTAGCCCAGATGGTTCGTCAGAAAAAATCCATCATTTCAGAATGGGATTTGCGTTTCATATTGCCCTGGACCAATGGTGGCCAAAACAAATCTATTTCCCCTCGGAATTTGAGAAAATCGGAGCGTGTTTAAAATTGCTTGATGACATTTTATTGGCCTCAGAGGTAGATAAAATAAATATGGAGGATGAGTTGGCACTGCCTTATAAAATTAAATTTTTGGATCTGTCAGATGCGCTTATTGAAAAATGGTATAATTTTGTTTTCGGTTATATAAAAAAAAGGCCCACCCTGCAAAATATTAAAGAAATGCTTGTCGAGGGTGAGCTGTTTGACGAAAAAACATCAGAAGAAATTTCCAGAGAAGTCAATAAAATTTTTAATGAGAGCGATGTCAGAAATAAGCTGCAGGATATGTATGAATCTTTTAGCTGGAAAGAGATTTCCAAAAATCAGATTTAAACTTGGGCCTTGCGGCAGCTAAAATAAAAAATTCCATTTATTGATGGAGGTTTTTATATTTTTTATACTTTTTTAAAGTGTCCCTCGCCGAGACCGGCTTGACGCAGGATAGATCTGAAAGTTCCAAAAGGGATTTCCTTTCTGTCTGTAGGCACGATTACTGTCAAAACGGAGCTGCCCGGCTTGCGAAATTTTGCATGGCTGCCTTTTTGCGAAACAAAAACAAAGCCCCTGCTTTGAAGGACTTTGATGATTTGCTTTGAGGAATAAAGTTTAGGCACAACAGAGAGAGGCTTTTGTTAATTGGGGTTTCTCAACTTTAAGAATCCGCGGATTTTTAGCGTCTTCAAAATAAAGCCCCAGCGCCTCGTCCAGATTGGCCAGCGCCTCCTTTTTCGTTTTCCCGAAGCTTGAAACATCAACATTAAGGCACTGGGCGACATAATATTTGCCTTCTTTCCAGACCACATTTTTTAAATTTATTGTTTTAGCCATTTTGCGCATGTCTGTATTTTATATCTAATTGTTAAAAAGTCAAGATTATGTATAAAATGTAAAATTGAAATATCAAAATTAAAAATGACAATTAAAAATGTAAAATCACCTTTTTCCTTTAAGAGTCAATATGCTTGATGCAATTACATTTGATATTTCAATGAGTTCGTTTAAAAGCCAATCTGTCTCTTTTTCCTCGCCTTTCTTGAGGTCTCTTAATATGGTCAGCCAGACTTTTGATTCGTTTGAGGATTTGAGAGAATGTGTAAAAAAATTTATGAAATCTTTTTTTGAGCTGGCGGAATTTGCCTCAATGTAATTGGCTAAAATACTCGTGCCGCTCCGCAATAGTTGTTTGCCTATTATGTCGTTGACCGGACTGCGTTCCAGTTTGTCTATATACTTTATTAAGCGCAGAACCCAATTATAAAGACGTTTTTTAAATTCAATTTTGAATTTTGTACTGTCATTTTCCATTTTGACTTTTCCATTTTAAATTTTAATAGACCGGTATTTCCACAAAAAAAGTGCTTCCTTTTCCCTCCCCTTCCGATTCGGCCCAGACATTGCCTTTGTGCTCTTCCAGGATTTTGCGTGCGACATAAAGTCCGAGACCGACTCCCTCTGTCCAGAGACGCGGCACTTTTTTGCCGCGCATGAATTTGCCGAAGATCACATTGATTTCTTCCTGGTCCATGCCGATGCCAGAATCCTTAATGGGACTTAGATCGACTTAAAAAATATTTTACTCAAATAATTTTTTTAAATCACTTTCTTTATTTAATACAATTTTATATGCTTTTCCTATCCCTTTAAATTCTTCCACTCTTTTAATAATTTTATTAACAAAAACTGGATCAAATATTTTTTTCAGTACTTTAAGCTCGATGAAATTAATATAAATATGGAGAATTATTTTTTGATTCTCTTCCGGAAATCGTTTTTTCAACTCTTGCTCTATTATTTTATATTTTTTAAAGTTATATGAAACGAGAATATGGGCTAATTCATGAATTAAGGTATCGATGACATAATCAAGATCTAAATCTAATTTCATAGTTAAAGGAGCGGAAATACCGTTATATTTACAGTGTTTAACCACATAACATTTTATCTCTTTTTCTTGCCATTCATTTTTAATCGCCTTTTCCAAAGTTTGGAGAATTGAATTATTAATTTCATTCCATCTGGCCTGAAGTCTTTTGATATATTTCTTTACTTCTTTGTCCTGCCTTTCATCAAAAGGCCTATTTTCATATCCAGACAATAAGCGATCATAAGGAAGACTATAAACGAATTTTATTTTGGGATATAATTTTTCCATATTTTAATTATACTGGCCGTAGGATATTTTGGCAAATAAAAATCCCTATGTAGCTTTAAAAGTTACATAGGGATAAAATTCTCTCATTGGGTTATTACTAACATCAACTCAGGAGTTCATTGTAAAGCTGAGTTATGTCATTAATATATTGTTCAAAATGCTCTACTTTCTCTGAGAGTAATCGTGCCCTTCGTTTGATACTCTCTCTAAATTTTTGTTCATTCAAGACCATTTCTAATGTTGTTTGGAATTCAGGAATGTTTTTCGGGTCAACTACTAGTATATCCTCATTTTCAGAAAAACCCACCCATCTCATCTTATCGTAGAGTTCCTTGCTAAGAATTAAGCATCCGCCTGCAGCCAGTACCTCTCTTGATAAAATAGAGGTATGTTGGGCTACCGGGAAATCCCGTTCAGGAATAACTACACACGAAGATCGTTTTATGATGGATGGTATTTTCCATGGAGGTACAAAATTCATAAATAGTGATTTCTCTTCCATCCCTCTGCTTCGAATAAATTCCTGAAAGCTGGTTAGTCCAGTATTCTGGGTTACAAATAGTAAAAGAAAATCCTCTTTAATCTTACTTGCAGACTCAACCAGTTCGTATACTCCTTTAACTGTATTCATTTTCCCTATGTAGGTTATCACGGGGATGTCGTCATCTATCGCTTTTACTGTTTGTTCGGATAAGTTAATTGGTTTTACTTCAGGACTAAACGCCTCGGTATCAACGCTGATATTAAGGTTATACCACAATCTTTCTTTTGGTACTCCGTAGGATTCAAAGACTTTTCCCATGGCCGGATACGTGATAACTTTGTCCACCTTATTAAAGATAGAAAAAAACAATGTCTTTAGATAAGGAGAATCCAATAACCTACTCATATCACTTCCTGCATGGCGCATAATTTGAGGTTTCCCTGTGATTGTCTTAGTAATATACCCTGACACGACATAAGGAAGGATATACCAGGAATCAATTATTTGTAGGTCAAATTCCCTAATAACATCGATAGCTAGACTTGCTATCTTTTCGGTATAGGGGTTTGAATATGGGATGTAAGCTGGGTCTACAAATGGATTGGTGTTGTGAACATGGACGTTTTTAGGTTGAAAATCTTGGTTTAAATCAATACTTTTCGGTAATGTGCACACACATATGGCGGGTTTTCGTTCTTGGCTACTAAGCTGAGAACATGTCTATCCATATGCCAACAACAATTAAAGAAGAGCGATTAAGATGGGTTTTGCCGATTGCCAATAAAGAGATTAGACTGAAGGATGCAGTCAAAGTTTGTTCGTATAGCCAGCGGAGCCTGGAGCGGTGGCTTAACGCTTACAAGCGAGACGGCGAAGCCGGACTGGAGCCCAAGTCCACCAGGCCAAAGACCAATCCCAGAGAAACACCGATACGAATTAAAGAAAGGATCATTGAATTAAGAAAAGACAAGGGCCGGTGTGCCTTGAAATTGAAATGGCAGTTAGAGAAAGAAGGGATCTCAATTCACAAAAACACGATCCAAAAGATCATTAAAAGGGAGGGCCTGGTCAGAAAGTACCGGGTCAGAAAATTGCAGTATCAATATATTAAGGTGCCTTTGGGCAAGGGTGAATTAGTGGAAATAGACATCAAATATGTGCCGGATTTGGTCTCGGGCGAGCAGTATTACCAATTCACGGCCATAGACTGCGCGAGCCGGTGGCGATACCTGCGAATCTATGATGGCTATTCAAACGGCAATTCAATGAAGTTTCTAAAAGAATTGATTGCTATCGCTCCTTTTCGCATCCGAGCCATTAAGACGGACAACGGCAGCAATTTCACCAACCGATATACCGGCTATCTTAAAAGCTCCGACCCGATGAACCCGCGGTTGCATCCGCTAGATATCTTATGCCAGAGATTGAACATAATCCATTATCTGATCGACCCGGGCAAGCCGGCTCAGAATGGGAAAGTGGAAAGAAGCCACCGGACAGACCAGGAGATGTTCTACGACCGAAACAAATTTAAAACCTTAAAAGATTTAAAAGCTAAAATCAGTAACTGGAATACCGAATACAATAATCTTGAACATTGCGGGCTAAATGGCAAAACACCAAATGAAATGCTACAATTATTATCTATTAACTAACCGACAAATGTAATTGGCTAAAATACTCGTGCCGCTCCGCAATAGTTGTTTGCCTATTATGTCGTTGACCGGACTGCGTTCCAGTTTGTCTATATACTTTATTAAGCGCAGAACCCAATTATAAAGACGTTTTTTAAATTCAATTTTGAATTTTGTACTGTCATTTTCCATTTTGACTTTTCCATTTTAAATTTTAATAGACCGGTATTTCCACAAAAAAAGTGCTTCCTTTTCCCTCCCCTTCCGATTCGGCCCAGACATTGCCTTTGTGCTCTTCCAGGATTTTGCGTGCGACATAAAGTCCGAGACCGACTCCCTCTGTCCAGAGACGCGGCACTTTTTTGCCGCGCATGAATTTGCCGAAGATCATATTGATTTCTTCTTGGTCCATGCCGATGCCAGAATCCTTGACCGCCAGCCGCGCCATGTTTTCGGGCGTCTTGACCAATTTTACCTCAACAAACCCTTTGGGCGTGTATTTTATGGCGTTGTCAATCAGATTCATCACGACCTGCCTTAATTTTTCTTTGTCCGCGCGGACATACATTTTTTCGGGCGTTTGGTTCAGCCATTTAAAATTAACGCCTTTTTTTTCGGCCTGGGGCGCCAGTTCCTCAACCACGCTTTGTACCAGCTCGTCCATTTTAATAAATTCCCATTCAAACTTCATTCTGCCTCCTTCCATGCGCGACAAATCAAGCAGATCATTTATCAGGCGGGTTAATCTGTCCGAGCTTGAGCCGATTTTGCCCAAAATATCTTTGGCTTTTTCATTCATTTGGCCGTAGGAGCCTTCCTCAAGCATAGAAGCAAATCCTTTGATAATGGAAAGAGGAGTGCGGAGCTGATGCGAAGCAATGGATATAAACTCACTTTTTGCCTTGTCCAATTTCTTCAAATCCTCATTTGCCGCTTGAAGTTTCTCCGTCAACGCAGCAAGCTCTTCTCTTGTTTTCACCTCTTTTAAAACACTTCGGATAAGCAAGACGCTGAAGAATGATATAGCAAGAAATAAGGAAAAATTTAGAATAAAATTGTTAAGAGATTTGGAAAGTAGGGCATTTATTAGAAGCACTAGCGAGACCAGAATACTAAAGATTTCGGTAGTGATAACTTTGATATTCATTAAGTGGTGCCTGAGGATAGCATAAGTAATAATCACTACTGCAATTAGACCAGCAAGATAGGTAAAAGGGTAAAGATTAATTCCATAAGCAGGAAGAAAACCAAAAACACCAAATCCTAAAATAATAAACGCTACCAGTATATATTTAATTTGAATTTTTTGAATACCGGTAGATTTTTTAAGGCCTTTGGCTAAATTGATAAATACTAAGGTGATAAAAAATGCAAAACTTAGGACAAATAAATTATGAAATAGATGTGCTTTAGTATGGCAGCCCCAGGGGTAATATATCAATTGGGAAACAAACAAGTCAGTTCGGCTTATTGCAAAGAAAAAAGTAGAAATAATATAGCCGAGAGCGATTAGATACTTATTTTTTTTGATACCACTAAATAAAGCACTAAAATGATAACAGGTAGGAGGTATAAAAATTACACCAAAATATACTAACCTATCCCAGAATATAGCCATTTTTTCATTTGAGCAACTCATAAAAACAAATGCTGTGTTTCCGAGCCAGACACTGACAAATAAACTAAATAAGAAAAAAATGACATTGGTTATATCTTTTCTATTTTTGGCTAATACAAAAATTCCTAGAGTTAAGGTACATACCGCGCTAAGTAATGGCAATATACTTAGAGCATTCATAATCTTAAAGTAGCTGGTCTAAATTTATATTTTTTAGCCAGGTCCATTATCTTTTGGATTTTATTTAATTCGACCTTACCCATTGAAAAATTTGTATTATAGCCTTCCAAAGATAATAAAATTGTTTCAGCCAGACAAGCAAAAACTGTTTTTTTAGGGAGACCTAGAGGAATCTTACATTCTAGTTGAGGAATTATTACTAGTCCGCCATCATAGATTTTTAAATCGGGCCTTTCTTTAATACTATTCAACGAGATATTTTGTGGCTGGGTGATATCGTAAATTATTGCCCCGTTCCTTATATGCTCAGTCCCGATGAAAGCATTGGGGGCCGATGTCGCTACTAAAATCAAATTAGCTTTTTTAAGTTGAATGAGATTATCTATGAAGCCGCTAATTTTAGTTTGTGGAGATATTTCTGAAAGAGTATTTGTTAAATTGTCTAGATTTTTTTTGGTGTGCGCAAATAAAATAAATTCTTTTTGCGGATAATTTTTGATTAATAATTTTGTTACAGCTTGGCCAATAGAACCCGTTGCACCAATAATTCCAATCTTTTGGACTGAATTATTTTGGATTATTTCATTGACATCTTTAAATGAGATGCCCGCAGTAAGTGCATTGCCAGACGTTATTGTTGTTGCAGTTTCATTAATCAAATCTAGTCCCCCATTCGTGACAGATGACGTTAGCGCCCCTAGGCCAACGATACGCGCGCCGAGTTTTTCAGCTTTTTTTATTGCTTGGATTATTTTTCCCTTTGCCAGTTTTCTATTTTCCATCATTTGTTTGGCAGTCATGGGAATTCCGATCAGCCAGCCTTTGCATTCTTTTCCATCTTTATCTTTTAGTCCCGTAATTTTAGAAACCACCACCGGCGGCCAATGCAGGCACCAAAATTCCACCCAGCTCTTGGGCAGATATTTTGCTATCTTAAATTTTCTCTGAACATCAGTATAATCTCTTGAATGTATTAAAAATGCAAAGTCCATGCATGCGAAAAGCGCTCGTTCGCACTCCGTGCTCGCGAAATGCGAATGCGCCCATGCGAATTAAATCCTTAAAATATTTCCTCCAAAAATTAGTATCTAACATACCCTAACCCAACCCTGCGATGGAAGTTTGCTTTTATTATATCACTTTAGGTATTCCAGCTCAAACATTGACAAAGCAATTATTATCTATTATGATGATAAAATCATTGTTCATTCCAAATTGAAAAAGGAGGTGATTGAAATGGCTAAAGAGTTAG
>Ga0210051_1003878_pt1 | contig 14759 bp, 11 predicted proteins | sample CryGey092014_all_FD_185464 | JGI IMG/M metagenome (GOLD analysis project Ga0210051, IMG submission 185464) | Groundwater microbial communities from aquifer - Crystal Geyser CG23_combo_of_CG06-09_8/20/14_all (SPAdes) (version 2) | ecosystem: Environmental > Aquatic > Deep subsurface > Groundwater...
ATACTACATCCCCCGCCCAAATGGCAGGTAATCAAATTTATTTTGTTTAGATTCCTTTTTAAAATTTTAGCCGCCTGGCAAGCCACATATTGATGAGAAATACCGTGAAAACCAAAACGCTGAATACCGTATTTTTCATAATATTCCAGGGGCAGAGCGTAAATCTTAGCCCGATCAGGCAGCCCGTCATAAAAACCAGTATCAAAGCAAGCCAGATGGGGAATGTCAGATAAATACATTTTAGCTGCCCTAGCTACAGCTAAATTATATGGATTATGAAGCGGAGCCAGTTGATTATATTTACTCAAATTTTTCAAAACCTCTTCGTCAAGCAGAGTCGGTTTTCTAAAATCCGGTCCTCCGTGAACCACTCGATGTCCGACCGCTTTTATATCAGTCAAATTACCAATCTGTCTAAGAGTATCTCTAAAGGCTTGCTGATGACCTCTGCCGCCATTTGGTAAATTCTCAAAATAGCCCTTTTTCAAAACATTAAAAGAATCCTTGTCAAACAATTTGTATTTCAGAGAAGTGCTTCCGGCATTTAAAACTAAGATGGAATCCATTGTTTAATTTTAGGTCTAAATTAGGCTAAATTTGATTTTTTGACTTAAAGACAAGAATTAATGCGGGCTCCCTGCCACCAACTCTTGGTGCCTGGCACTATTCTATTCTAATAGATAAATTGATAAATTATCCCGACTGCAAAAATTATGTAAATTAGCCAGGCAATTGGTTTTGCTAATTTAAAACTAAATTCAGGAGCTCTATCCCCCATCTTCTTCGCCTTATAATAAGCAGCAATCAAAACCATGCCCTGAATGCCTCCCAGGACTCCTCCGGAAAAGGAAATAGCGCCTATAAAACTTTTTAAACCTAAGAGAAATAAGGCCATCGGGATACAAACTGTTGAGGCCCAGGCAAAAGTCTTCGGCAAATGATAATCCCGGCGATAAAACTCGAGAAGAATATGGCCAAGAGCTAAAAATGAAGTTGTCATTGCTAAAATTCCAAAGATGCCACCTACCAATAAAACTTTGCCGTTAGCGAATTGCGCCAGTCCTGTGATAGCCTGTTCTGAAGTGAAACTTCCAGAAACTCCGACTACTGTAAAAGTAAAAATGATATATATGAGAACCGGAATAACTAACCCCAAAACTACTGCTTTTTTAAGCAAATAGGCTTTATTGGTTAAAATCCTTCTCATAGTTGGAATAGCTGAAGCACCTCCCAGGGCAAACAAAACTACGCCGTAAGGAAAAAACAAAAATTCTCGATGAAAAGTAGCTAAATTATCAAAATTAATATAAGAAAAACTATTGCTAAAAATAAATAAAGCAATAAAAATAAGGCCTATGGCCATAAAAACTTCTAATCGGGAAACAATGCCAATGTCCCAGAATACCACGAGAGACGCCAAAATCCAAAAAATAAGAGACCAGAAAAGCTGGGTTCCGCCAAGAACTGGTCCTAAAATAGCATGCAAAAACCGTCCAACACCAATAGTATAGGCAATAAGAGCTCCATAAATGCCTAAAATTAAAGAAAAACTGACAAGCCCCTTGCCCCAGTTTCCTAAATAAAGGCGAGCGTATTCAGACATCTCCATTGGCTTTTTAGTCCGCAAAATAAGTTCTGTATAGCAGAGATTGGTAATTAAATAAATAAGGGCCAAAATTATCAAATAAAAAATTCCGGTCCAGAAACCGACTTTAGCAAAAGCATAAGGCAAGCCAAAAATACCAGCACCAACAATGGTGCCTATTAAAACTGAAGTAGCCCTGGTAAATTGATTGGTAAGCATATCAATTTGTTAATTTTTGCCTACCAGGCCTGGGGAGACCTTTATTTAAGCCCCCTCCATGACCGGTGCCTGGCACCGTTATTTGAGGAGTTTAACCTGGTCGATTTTGCCGGTTAATTTAGCATATTCATTATTAGCTCTCTCAATAGCACTTTTAGCATTGGTAAGGTGGGTAGTAACCACGCCTAAAATTTCTCCCAGTTTCTCTGTGTCTTTCCCAACGGCATTTAAAATTTTAAGGATTTGCTTAGCGTCTTCCTGAATCTCCTGACCCCTCATTCCGAGCATAATAATACGGAGAAAATAGTAAAAAGAATTTGGTGAAACAAAATAAACTCTCTTGCTACGGGCATAATCATCTATGTCAGTGCCAACCCGGACTATTTCGTAGTACACTGCTTCTGATGGAATATACATTACGGCAAAGTCAACCGTTCCTTCTTGGGGCAGAATATATTTCTTGCTGATATCATCAACATGTTTTTTAACATCCCTGATAAAACTTTTAAAAGCATCTTTTTTTTCTTTCTCGTTTTTGGCTTGAATGAGTTTTTGAAAATTCTCCAGGGAGAATTTAGAATCAATGGGTATGATGCCTTCTTTTGTTTTCAAAACTGCATCTACCCTCTCTCCGCTGCGGAACCTATACTGCAGCTCAAAGTGCCTGCGCGAAAAATACTGTTCCAGAAGGTCCTGCAAAACTTGTTCACCAATATTTCCTCTGAGCTTGGGAGATTTAAGAAAATCTTGCAAAGATTGCATCCGATGACCAATCTCTTTCATACTTCCTAATTCTTTATTGAGTTCTGTAAGACGGTCACCAACTGTTTTTTGTATACTCTGTAGATTTTGATTAAGCATAAGTAGAGATTTGTCACCTTTTTGTCTTTCTTCAAATTCATGGAATCTCCGATTAAAGAAATACAAAAGTCCAATAACGCCCCCCAGAAAGATAACAATTAAAGCAATTATTAAGTAAGCCATATTTTAATAGAATAAATCCTGAATTTAAACAATTTTATTCGTAATTCGTTTAGATTCGTAATTCGTAGGAGAACATTGCGTGAAACGCATATGTTCATTATAGCACTTTTTCAACTTGTTTTGAAGTGACTAGCGCTCCCAGTCCGCTAAAAATTACTATAAATAATAAAATTCTCAAATTAAACCAATAAGTAACAAAACCAAAATCAAGGTCTTCCAATATGAAAAGGCCAAGTAATAAGATACCGCTGATAATAAACAAATCAATTAAAGCTTCATTTATTATTCGTGTCATAGATCTACGAAAGTACGAATTTTTTACGAATATACGAATACAATTTTGATTCAGTGGTGTAAAAATTTTTTTATTTGTATCATTCATATGTCATTTGTATATTGGTATCGCACTCACTTAATTTCAATAAAAATTTTAGCTAGTTTAAAATCTCCCTTAGTACTGTCAAATTCTGGTGAAGCAATGATAAAGCGGGCCCAGTGCCTATTATTTACTATTATTTTATCCTTAGAAAAACTAACGCTACTCTCGTTCCATTCGTTAGAAGTTTGTAAATTAAGCGATTTTAAGCTCCATCTCCACCCCGGCTCAGCTTTTGTGCCCAATAAAACCTCTGTCCTAGTCTCGGCTTTAATACCAAAACTAACCTCTCTAAAACGCTTAGGAAATTTTACATCAAAATAAATTGGCTCAGCTAGAACCTTCTTAAAATAAAGACTATCTTCTTTCTCTAACAGGCCCATCCTTTCAGCTGGGTAGATATCAGAAATTATCGTGTTCACCCCTCGGGTCAACACAGCACTTTCAGGGGTCCAGCTTTCCTTAAAACTCACCCCAGGAGAAAAATTCTTGCTTAAAATATACCAGCCTATTACAAATGAGGCCAGAAGATATCCAGCTATCCATACTCTACGAAAATTTTGTTGTATTTCCAAATTTGGCATTGATGATATTTTTGTTTATTCCATTAACTCCTACGAAAGTACGAAACATTACGAAAATACGAAAAAATCTTTTAACTTTAATTTCGTAGTTTCGTATTTCTTTCGTAGTTCGTAGTAGTATAATACCAAACTAATACACTGCCGAAGATTTCAGGGTTCTCGCCAAAAACCTGAGAAATCTCATCTAATTCTTTTACCCCCAACCACTGGAATTCAGTTTCAAACCAGCAGGAAGAAGCGCCAGTTAAATGTATGGCTTCCTCCATATACCTGGGAGATGGTTTTCGGCACATATTCTTAAAAAGTTCTTCCCTTTGCGAGTAATCCCTAGGAGAAAAGCCCCCCTCAACAATATTTTTATGAGAGACGGCCTCCAGCGCTAGAAGGGGCCATTCTCGACCCAGAACACAATAAGGAGAAGGTTTTTTTTCTAAATTCTGCCAGATATATTTAGCCGCCAGATACCGATTTTTAGTTACAACATCACTTGCTGGTCCGGAAGCATAGGCCGAGGCAGCCAGGAGCCCAATAAAAAGTGAAATAAAAATAATCTTTGCTTTTTGAGAAAAAAACCTGGCCTCTTTAAACTTTCCCAGACCTCGAACAAAAAAGAAAATTAAGACCAGTCCTGCTGGCAAAGTTAAACGCCTGGAAAAAATCTGGGGACCCTTGAGAAAACTGGCGCTTAAAAATTGAGAAGTTAAAAAAATCAATAAAAAAATCTTTAAAACACTAAATGCCAGACGTTTTTCTTTCCTCCAAAAAATTCCGAGACAAATAAAAATCCAGACCAAAGGGACGCTCCAAAGCCGCCAGGGAGTAATATTTGTCATTATATCATTGGTTAAGGGTTCTCCTTTACTGGCATAAAAAAAGTAATTTCCTTCTGTAACAAAAATTGGTCGGGATACTAAAAGAGAAACTAAAAAGTTGCCGAGCTTTTGCCCAATAAATTTTGGCCCGTGAAATTCCCAGGAAGAAACAATTAAACCATCAGCCAGTGGCGGCAGAGCAATAAATATTAAAATTAAGAAAATTAGAAGTGGCTTTTTCAGGACGGGTTTTTTAATACGAAGACAGCTCCAGATGAGTAAAATTTCTAAAAAGATAAGCGCGTAAAGAGCATAGTTAAAAATTAGTAAGATAAAGGGTAAAAGAAAAAAATAATTTTTCTTTCCTTGCTTCCAGAAGTAAATTGACCGTGAAAAAGCAAGTAGCGAAAAAAGAAAAAGAAGCAGGCCCCAACCCTTGGGCAAAGGAGATGCTCCCAGGGGCCAGAATTGAGCCAGGAGTACCAGAGAAAAAGTAGCCAGCAGGGCGCTCCTCGCTCTTTTAAAGAATAATCTCCCTAGATTATAAAAAAGAAGGGGGAGAAATATGCTCCACCATAAATAGAAAAACATCAAATCAATCCAGAAAATATCTACTCGCGTCAGATAGGCAAGACTAATAGTTATCCCCCAGTAACCACTATAAAATAAGTTGTTTAAAAAGTTTTTAAAATTTGTGAAACTCAAAAAAGCAGTTCTGGCGGTGGGAGAAATAATATTTCCATCCATTAAAAAATAAACTTGCGCCATATGTTTCCATTTATCACCGCCGTAGCCCATTTCATAAACCAAAACATAGCCCAGAGAGAAAAGAAAAACAACAAGAATAATTAAAAACAGGCGCTTCTTAATTGATGTCTCCTGAAAAATAATGAGCCCTGTTAGAAATAAAAGTAAAAAGCAGAGTGGAAAGACAACCGGATGAACCACCTGCCAGGGCGAGTTGATATATATTCCGGTTCGCGCCCTTAAGAAAAAATATACTATTAATAAGTAAAGAAAAGTCCAGAGGATATACCAGAGGGTCCCGAGATTTGCCTTTTGCGCGACACCTTTCTTAGCCGTAGGGGCTGCGGGCTTTTTTGTAAACCGGATAAATAATAAAACAATAGCTAAACTAATAATTAAACTAAAAAGGCTCGTCCAGAAAGAAAGCCTTACTCCAAGAAGAATTAAAAGTCCGGCTATAGTCCCTATTAAATAGGGTAAGATAAAAATAATAGTAACTTTTTTATTCATATTTAAGTTATTATCCTCCTTTGGCGGAAGCTACCAGTGCTGCGCAAAATGCCAGATAGCTCATTCCCAGACCATGGAAAAGATAAGGGCCAGTAGCAGTGGCTATGACCAGGGCTATGAGGCCCGAGGAAACTCCGATTAATAAACGCTGACTGATAGGATGAAGAGATTCTCTTGCTATAATAATGCCTTGTTTAACAGTAAGCCACAAAAAAATCAGAAATGCCGCGAGTCCAAAAAGAGAGAGCTCCAACCAGATTTCTAGCCAGCCCCAGTCCAGATGATAGGTAGTTTTATTTTCTCCCAGAATCGGATCAAAAAAAGTTATAGTAGTTCCGAGTCCAGTGCCAAAAATAGGGTACTGAGAAAGCAAGTCTCTGGTAGTTGCTAATCTTTCCTCACGGTTAAGAATACTCAATTCTTCTGATGGGCCTAAAAGAGTACTGGCTCTTTCGGTTAATAATCTGAAGCTTCCGGCCTGAAATTGGCTGCAGAAAAATACAATCAGTCCCATTTCAATTACCAGGAGCAAAGCAAGTATTGCTCCAAAACGCAACCAGCGGCCAGGCGAGGCACCTATTAATAAAACGAAAAAAGCGCCTATTAACCCTAAAAGATAAGCCCGACCAAAATTAACCAGAATGATAAAACTGCAGAGGCCAGCCAGGAGTGCAATAACATACTTCTTACGGGCGTTCAATTTTTTTACCAATAAACTGCTCAAATAAATTAAACATATTGGTAAAACCAATAAATGAGCCGGAGTTACCACCCGGAAAAAATTAAAATCCATAAGGGTAATCTTGGCTGTTGCCCCTTGTCTCAACCACCAGTAAAATCCAAAAGGTCCGTGGATAAAAACTGCTCCTGAAGCAAACATGAAAAGAGTGAAAAAGCTAAAAGCAAAGAGTGCCAGAACCGCCCCTCCAACTACTTCTAATAGTTTTTGTTTAAATTCAAAATTCTTTACCCCGTTAGAAAGCCATAATTCCTTGTTTTCAGGGTTTTTGATGGGGTTAATATTTGAATCCTTGCCCTTTCTAACGGGGTTCATTACTTCATACAGAGGAAGGAAGAGCAGAATATAAAAATAATTGATAATGTCACCGAAAACTGTGGTAGTCAATCCATTTCTGAAAATTCCATGCCAGGAAGCAAAAACAATGAAGCCTAAGAGGGTTACAAACGGCCAGGCCAGATTACTCTTTAAAGCTTTAAGTGGCTCTTTGCGGAAAAATTTTTGGCCAAACCAAACTGCCATTACGCTCATAAAAAGTGCCAGGCGTATGGAAACACCGCTAAACTCAAAAAGGTGACCGTCATGCCCAATCAAAAGTTCAAAAATAAGAACGAGAATTCCATAAGCAGGCTTTTTAAAGACAAGAGCCAGTCCTGCGGCCAGCATAATCAAAAAGCCAATATCTGCTGATAAAACCCCGAGGTAGGCGTTGTAGGATAGAAGATACAAAAAGATGGCTGACAGAAAGATATAAAAACTAAATTTGGTAAAAAATCTGAACGTCGGCGCTTCGCGCCTAGTTCTCCTACGAATTACGAATCTCATACGAATGTACGAATTACAAATAAAATCTTTAAGATTCTGTATAGATTCTTTCTAATTGTTTGGCAAGGGCATGCCAGTTATATTTTTCTAAGACCTTTTTTCGACCGGACTGGCCAAATTGACGGGCTAATTTTTCATTTTGCAAAAGCAGACTAATTTTTTGCCCAAGACCATATTTGTCCCCGACTTTTGCCACCAGGCCACTGCCAGCTGCTAATATCCTTGAGCCAGGTAAATCTGAAACAACAACTGGTTTAGCAGAGGCCATGGCTTCAAGCAAAACAAGACCAAAAGCCTCGGAGGAATCTGTAGAAGGCAGGACGAAAACATCAGCTAAATTATAATAGCCAGGCAGTTCTTCATCAGAAACTTTACCTGCAAAAATTACCCTATCCCCTATTCCTAAATCTCCGGCCAATCTTTTATATTTTGGTTTTAAATCCCCTTCGCCAACAATCAGCAATCTTAAATCTTTAATCTTTAATCTTAAACCTGCTACTGCTCGCAGCAGCACCTCTACTCCTTTAAAATAATGCGCTCTGTCAAGACCGCCAACAAATAGAATAATTTTATCCTCTGAAGTTAAATTATGTTTTTTCAGCAACTCTCTATTTTTAGGCTGGGGAAAAAATTTTTCTGCATCAACTCCTAAGGGAACTTCAATAAATTCTGGGGACTGTCCCCGAATGGGGACTGTCCCCATGTATTTTTTAATTTTTGAATGTTTTGCGTAATCAAAAGATGAGACCAAAATCTTATCTGCCGCCTTTATCAAGAGAGGAATGAAAAATAAACTATAAAGATTAAAAAAGGCTCCGCGCAATCCCCTGTCTCGTAGGTCCATTTGATATCTAACAATTAATGGTTTTTTAATCCAGGAAAATCTTTTCGCCAGAAGAATTGATTCAGCGCCAATAAATGGCCAGTGAAGATAGATAATATCAAACCTACCCAGTAAAAAAACTATCTGCGGCACAAAAGCCGCATTACCATATTTAAAAATTGGTTTGAGATAGCGGATTTTAATTTTCTCACTTAAAAACCAGGATTTCTGAGATGGAGTGAAAACCGTTACTTCATGACCGAGTTTCGCCAGCTCTTTTGCCTCATAAAGACAAGTATTTCCTATTCCTCCAGCATAAGGCGGAAAAGTTGAAACAATATGAGCAATTTTCATACTAACTATTATACATTTTTTTAGAAAAATAAAAAGGGGCGTTCACCCCTTCTCCTTCTTGCCTTGCATAATAAGCCGGCGGTTTTGGGACCCGATCTTCAAATTTTCAGTTTTTACCCTAAATTTTCCCATGAATCTTGACTCGAATAATAATGTGGACTATAATTCATAATAGGGTTGTGATTTAAAGTTTGTTGTATTTTATATCTAAATTTTATCGTATTTAAGGGTCGACGTCAACAAGTTCGCATAATACTGGTTATGTGCAATATTACTCGGCGATTTATTAACAATTATGGCAAAGTCGAGCCTAACAAAAATTAGAAATTAAAATAATAGGGACAACAACCTATTTTTGTAAGTCTTTATTTAAACCAAAAATTAGACCATTATGCCGAGAATTGCCAGATTAGCTGCTGTTAAATAAAAAAAGGTTGATGTCAGAGACATAAAATTTTAGAGACGATTACTCGGAGGAAATAAATAAAGAATCGTTCTCTATAAAATGGCTTAATTAAGCCAAAATAAAAATAGGTTGCTGTCCCTTACGTGTTAATATTTAAAGAGCAATTTTATGAAAAATTCAGAAAAAGGCTTAGGGGTGCCTTCTCAAGAAACCTCCGAAAATCAATCACAACCACAAGAAATTGAAAGAAAATTTTTAGTAAAATCGCTACCGGAAAATTTAGAACAATATCAGCATAAAGATATAACACAGGGTTATTTAGCTATAACTGAAGATGGTACCGAAGTCAGGCTTCGCCAAAAAGGAAAAAAATATTTCCAAACTGTGAAAAGTGGAGCAGGAAAAACCAGATTTGAATCAGAGGTTGAAATTACAGAGGACCAATTTAAAGCACTTTGGGAAGCGACAAAAGGAAAACGAGTGGAAAAAACACGCTATGAAATACCACACGAAAGCGGAACAATAGAATTAGATGTTTATCATGGCGATTTAGATGGTTTATTATTGGCAGAAATGGAATTTCCTGGTGAAAAAGAAAGTAATAAATTTACTCCCCCCGAGTGGTTAAGCGAAGAAGTTACTGATGATAAAAGATATAAAAATCAGAATTTGGCTTTACATAAGATTCCAAAAAGAAGTGAACTACGAGAAGAAAAACAGAAAGAAAAATTAGATATTCCAGAATATAAACTCGAAAAAGGTATTGGTAAGTTAATTGATAGTATCAGAGAAAAAATGGCTCAAACCAATAATAATATCATTGTTGAAATTGCCGGTGGGTCAGCTTCAGGGAAAACAAGTGTTGTTGCTGATGTGGTGAAAAAAGTCTTTGGCAAAGATGTTTTGATACTTTCTCTAGATGATTATTATCATGGCAAGACATTTATGGACGCAGAAGATAAGAAAGGAAATGAGTTAAACTGGGACCAGCCAGAAGCTTTAAATTTAGATTTACTAAAACAACACCTTGCGCAACTTAAATCAGGGGAATCGATAGAAAGGCCAGTATATGATATGAAAGTTAACGAGCCAACCAGCACGGAAGAAATAGTTCCGAAAAAAATCATCATTGTTGAGGGATTATTCACCCTTGATGAAAAATTAAAAGATGAAGGGAATGTTAAAGCTTTTGTTGATATTGGCACTCATGGCAGAATTGTAAGAAGGTTATTAAGAGATATTCAAAGGACAGGGCAAAGACCTGCTGATATCTTAAAATATTTTTCTCAAGTCGTTGAACCAATGCACGAAAAGTACATTGAAAGCACAAAGAAAAATGCAGACTTAATTATTAATAATGAATATAGCCCGGAAATTGAAGCTGAACAATCGGGACTGCACGAAGTTCAATTAAAATTTCGGGGCACTTTGGACACGGATAATTTGAGAAAGCTTGGAGCTGAAAAATTGAGCACAACAACTCAAATCGATAAATATTATAATCCCAAAGATAGAAATTTAGTGCAAACTGGAGAAATTCTTAGAATAAGAGAAGAGGGTAAGAGAAAAACCTTAACTTATAAAGGTCCTAAAATAGAATCACAATTTAGGGAAAGACCTAAATTTGAGTTTGATATCAATACTGATACTGAAGAAGCATTTCTTGATATTTACGGAGATATGAAAAAAACTATCACAAAAGAAAGAACGCTTTATCAGCTTGATGGCCTAGTGTTTTCAATTGATAGGGTGTCAAAGAGTGAAGATGGAAAAGATGTTGATTTGGGGGAATTCATAGAAATTAGATCAACGGACAGAGAATCCGACCCAGAGAAAATAAAATCGGTAATTAAAAAATTGGGGCTGAATATTGACGAAGGGATAAAGGAGTCGTATTTTGAAATGTAAAAATAGGATATAATGTAATCCGGGTCGTATTAATTAGCCGATACTAATTGTCGCGGCGAGACCGCGACAATTTTTCATGCCAAGGCCAACTGGATTTCGGTTAGGTAGGTAGTTATATGAGTTGACACGAAAAAAGGGACCGAGTTATCAACTTTGGCCCTTTTATAATTGAGACTGTTGATTAACTCAACGGTCTCACCCTGAACCCCCCACCCAACCTTTGGCCAATGGAGACAAGATTAGTTCGGAGAATTCTCGCGGATCCAAACCATAGGTTGGGTGGGGGGTGAAGGGTCTCATAATAGTCGTCTGAGATCCCTCGCTTACGCTCGGGATGAGAGTGTTTCATAATTATTCAACACTCTCAATTTACGATTTATAATCAAGCTTTCTAACGGGGCGGAGCGACTATATGGAAAAACATAATTTAAAATTACTCCTTGTCCTTCTGGGGTCTTATCTTGTCTGTCAATTTTTTGGCCTGGCTTCAGCTAAAAAAATTCTGGACAGGCCGGAAGTGAGGGCCCAGATTGCCGCTGAGTCTATTTCCATCCCTCACCTCGTCATTTCTCTGGCTGTCGTTACTTTGTTTATTTTGCTTTTTTTAAAATTTGTTAAGCACAGAGTTCCTTACAAAATATTTTTTGGAATTTTCTTTTTTCTGGGAGTTTTTTATACTTTAAGTATCTGGCTGCCGATTGTCTTTTCTTTAGCTGGGACAATTTTATTATTTTATTTTTACAGGCGCTACCATAATGTCGTCTTTCATAACCTGATTATCGGCCTGACCATTGTCTGGGCTTCTTGCTTATTAGGGCTCATTATGTCTCCCTGGCAAATGGTGATTGTTTTAATTCTTTTCTCAATTTATGATGTAATTGCCGTGCGCCTCACAGGCCATATGGTAAAAATGTTTACCGGGCTTGCCGAGCGAGGAGTAACTCTTGCTCTTATTATACCAACTACCTTTTCTAATCTGGGAAAGCCGGTAGAAGAGGCGGGCATCACCTTGATTCGGCGAGCCAGATCTCTTCCAGTCAGAGAGTGGTTATTTTTAGGCACAGGGGACATTGCCCTGCCCATGGTATTTGCTGTCTCGGTTTTAGAAGAGGGAATCTGGCCCTCGATTCTGGTGATTATAGGGGCAGCTTTTGGGATAATTTTTATCCATTCGGTTTTGGCTCGAAATCGCAAACCTCTACCAGCCCTTCCATCCCTGGCCGCAGGAGCGATTTTAGGGTGGATGATTTCAAAAATTTTTTACTAAAGAAAAAAAGGGACGGGTACATTTTTTAATAAAAACTGATCAAAATCGTGTCATTTTTGAAAATATGTCCTAAAACCCACTTAAATAAAGGGTTATAGAATATGGTAAAATGGGGTCTGACCCCAGTAAGGGTTATGAAATACGAAAAATCGGCTGGAGCCATAATTTTTTATCGAGGTGCCTCAGGGCTCCGCTACCTATTATTATATAGGAAAGCCAACCCTCCTTATAAAGAGGCCTGGGATTTTTCTAAAGGCACTATTGAAAAAGGGGAAGATGAAATCGAGGCAGTTAAGAGGGAGGTTAAGGAAGAAACAGATCTGGCAGATTTAGTGTTTATTCCAGATTTTCGTGAGGTATTAAAAGTATTTTACCGCAGAGAAGGCGAGCTTATTTTAAAAATTATTGTTTTCTATTTAGCCAGAACTAAAACCAAAAAAATAAAATTATCTTTCGAGCATGATGACTACGCCTGGCTTGGCTACAAAGAAGCCCTGGAAAAATTAACCTACAAAAATTCAAAGGAAATTTTGAAAAAAGCAGACCAGCATCTTGTAACTTGTAACTTGTAACTTGTAACTTGTAACTTGTAACTTGTAACTTGTAACTTGTAACCCGAATTGCTTGTATTTATTTCTAAAAGATGTTAAAATAAATTTGACAGCTCCTAAAGTTATTCGTGGTATTCGTATAAATTTGTAGATTGGGATTATTTTAGGAGCGAAGCCCTGTTAGAAAGTCATAACTGTTAAATAACTTAAATCTGAAATCTTAAATCTGATCTATGACTGATAAGAAATGGGAAAAACTTATTTACGAGGTGGAGGAAAAATTCGGAATTCTGGATCGATTTCAGGAAGATTTTGTAGTTGACGAGACAACCCGGGGCGGAGAAATTTATGGCAAAAAGGACATAGTTTTATTTAAGGGCCCCCTAGGGAAAATTAAACTGGAAAGAGAGACCAGACCACGGGTGGTTGATAAAAAAGTGCTCCACACCAGAAGAATAGGAGGAAGGGTTGCCATGGATTATGTTTATTCAAATGAGGACACTGTCACGCAACTCAAGGTTTACAAAGAGAATGAGGAGGGCGAATGGGAAGAGATAAAGGATTTTCTCTAAATTTTCAAGTCCGTAGGACGCAGAAAATTTAACTAGAAAACCTTTACCCCCTCACTCGAGCGTTGGCTGGTCTTTAACTTTTAGTCAAAATTGGACTCTGATAAATTAGAGAGCATCGCTCGAGTGAGGGGGTTCTCATAATTGTAGCGAAATTTATTTCGCTACGCTCATAAATTTCGACAATTATGGAAAAAAAAGTTATTGTTAGTGACGGAATAGAGGAAAAAGAGCCGGTTCAGATTAAGAAAGGCAAGAGAAAGCTCGGTGAAAGCGAGCTTGCAGCGAGTATTAAAGAGCTTTACAAAAAACCGTTTGATCATCTGGAAAGGCCGGCGGCCCTGTCCGGCCGCTTTATAGTACTGGTTATAATTCTGGCTTTAATTTTTGGCTCACTGGCCGGGCTGGCTGGCAGTTTTTTAATTTTAACCAGAGAGCGGCTGAAAATTCCTTTCTGGAGAGAAATAGATTTAACAGAATTTTTTCCTACCAGGGAAGTGACACTGGTAACCGAGAAAAAAGTAACCGTAACCCAGGACCTGCGTCTCAGCTCTTTAGCAGAAGATTCAAGTTCCAAAATTGTTCATATCTATCCTGAAAAAATCGTGCCTGAAGAGGGAAAATTTCCTTTTCTGGACCAGATTTATGCTCCCTGGCAGAGAATATCTCTGGGTATAATTATTACCAGCGACGGCTGGTTGGCAGCCTCTCATAATTTTGTTCCCGATGTAAAATATGTAGCCCTGGACAGGGAGAATAATATCTTCCGGGTAGAAAAAATGATTTTTGATTCTCTAAGTGGAATTACTTTTTTAAAAATTGAAACTGCTCCTTTGGGCCAGCTGGGAACTACTCAATTATCAGTGGTCAAATTTGCCGATAAAGACGATCTTACCCAGGGCGCTCAGGTTATAATTTTTGATAAGTTTAATAAACTTCATCTGACCTCTGTTGCTGCGCCGTGTGCAAGAAAAATTTATAAAACAGAGGACATCGTTCGTTCTACCGATAAATATTCAGAATTTTTAATTCTTGATGCTGAAACACCCCTTGGAGCTTTTCCAAACGGCGCTATTTTTGACCTGGGAGGAACTTTAGTCGGACTGGTCTCGGATGAGAAAATAATTCCCTCCTGGCAATTTAAAAATTCAATTATCCAGATTTTAAAAAAAGAAAAAATTGCCAGACCTTATCTTGGCATTGATTACATAAGAATTGAAGAAGCTCCAGGGCTTGCAGGCGCCCTGTTTAAAAATTTAGACAACGGGGCTATTGTTTATGGGGTCCCTGCTCCTGGCTCCCCGGCAGCTCTGGCCGGGATTAAAAATGCTGATATTATTGTCAAGGTAGACGGCCTTTCTTTAAATTGGCAGCGCAATTTAACTGATCTTGTCCAGGAAAAATCTCCGGGTGATTTTATAGAGTTAACCATTTTGCGGGAAGGGGAAGAAAAAATATTTAACATTAAAATAGGCGAGATACCTCGCTCGTCTGAAGAAG
>Ga0210051_1003881_pt1 | contig 14754 bp, 10 predicted proteins | sample CryGey092014_all_FD_185464 | JGI IMG/M metagenome (GOLD analysis project Ga0210051, IMG submission 185464) | Groundwater microbial communities from aquifer - Crystal Geyser CG23_combo_of_CG06-09_8/20/14_all (SPAdes) (version 2) | ecosystem: Environmental > Aquatic > Deep subsurface > Groundwater...
AGCCAGCGTATGCCGGTGGACAGCTACCTGAAACCATTGAAGGATCAGTGCTCGGCATCGCCGATAAAATCGATTCTATCTGCGGGTGTTTCAGCGTAGGCCTCATTCCCACCGGGGCCTCGGACCCCTATGCGCTGCGGCGACAGGCAAACGGGATTATTCTGATTGCCCTTGAGAATCAGTTTGCCTTTTCGTTAACTGATTTGATCATGGAAAGCCTCAAACTCTATGATCAATCCGGCGGCGAAGCCATCAGCCGCTTGACGGAAAAAATTCTGGATTTTTTAAAAGGCCGCATGGCATCCCTGCTGGAAGCCGAAGGCATTTCAAAAGACGCTGTGGCTGCGGTGCTTGCGGTTTCTTCGGACGATATCCCCATGATATGGAAAAAGGCCCAAGGCCTGCAGGTGTTAAAAACCGCGCCGGATTTTGAAGTTCTTGCCACCGCGTTCAAGCGGGTGGTCAATATCATCAAAAAGGCCGATGCGTCGGAAACCATTGCTCAAACGGTTAATGATTCTCTTTTTGATCATGCTTCGGAATCCGCGCTTTTCAATCAATACAAAGATGTCCGGCAACTGGTGCTCCGTCATATTGAGACCGGCCATATCGACAAGGCATTCGCGGACATCGCTGGCCTGCGGGAATCCGTGGACCGATTTTTTGAAGATGTCATGGTCATGTCCGAAAACAGGGATATCCGGAGAAACCGGCTGGCCCTGCTGGGTCAGATAGCGGGACTCTTTGCGGAGCTTGCGGATTTTTCAAAAATTTCAACCTGATTTACAGGAACCTTTCGATTCAAGGAAATCGTCAAAAATTTACGGAGGCGCGACAAATGGCGGGTTATGATCCGGATAAAGACAAACAATTGAAGCAATGGAAATGCGAGGAGACCGGGCTGATGGTTTCCATCAATCAGTACGGGGAAGGGGAGCCCAAGCTTCAGATCGGTCCCCGCATCCTGATGAAAAAAGACGGGACCGAACGGGCGCCGGCCAAGGCCGGACGGCTGACCATGGAAGACGTGCTGTGGCTCTATGATATCATCGATGAAATCAAAGATGAACTGAGCAGCCGGGTAAATCCGATGAAGTAAAGAAGGCTGAAGTTTAAAGGCGGATGATGACTTTTGATGACGCACTTGTCCATCCGGTCATGGGACCGAAACCGGAAGGTCTTGGAAACCGTTGCATTATGGCTGCCAATGCCCCGGACTTTGACTGCCTCCATCGCCTGTTGAAGCAATCGGGGCGGTTCACCTCCCGGAATTTGTTCATGAGCCGGTTGAATTTCGGCTATGAAAATCCGGCTATCAGTCTTGTCGGGCCGTTCATGGGCGCCCCCTATGCCGTGATCCTGCTTGAATTTTTGATTGCCTGGGGAATTCAAGAAGTGATCTTTCTGGGATGGTGCGGGGCAATCTCTCCGAAAGTTCGCATCGGAGATGTGATTATCCCTGACCGGTCCTTTATCGACGATGGCACATCGAAAAATTACATGGAAAAGGACTTTTCGGACGATTGTGCCAAAGCCTCGGTCAGCCTTCAATCCCGTCTTAACGTCGCTTTTGCCAATCATCGGGTCGGTTTTCATGAAGGCCCGATATGGTCCACGGATGCCGTTTTTCGCGAAACACGGGAGAAAATTATTTTTTTCCAGCAGAAAAAAGCCCTGGCCGTGGAAATGGAAGCGGCGGCCCTGTTTGCCGCGGGCCGGTTCCGGGGGATTGAGGTGGGGTGCGTTCTGGTGGTATCCGATGACCTGTCTTCTTTAAAATGGAAACCCGGATTTCATGAACCGGTTTTTAAACAGCGCCGCCGTCAGGTATGTGAAATCCTCCAGAGTTTCTGAAAGCTTTGCCGGCAGGGAAATTCTAAAATTCCGAACCCTTCATGAACGAGGCGTCAATGACAGATCGCGTAATATCCGAAATTAAAAGCCGGGTTCAGTTTTTACGGGACACCTTGCATCAGCATAATCACCGGTATTTTGTTCTGGATGATCCGGTCATATCCGATGCCGAATATGACCGATTGATGAAAGAGCTCATTGAACTGGAAGCTGCCTGGCCCCAGCTTACCAGCCCGGATTCCCCCAGCGCCCGGGTGGGATCGCCGCCTCTTGAAAAATTTGAGGCCGTCACCCATTCCGTTCCAATGATGAGTTTGGACAAGGGGTTTTCCGAACAGGATATCATCAATTTTGACCTGAGGGTTCGAAAACTCATGAATCAGGACGCCGGGATTTTGTATACGGTGGAACCCAAGATCGACGGAATCGCCGTGGAACTGGTTTATGAGGACGGTGCGTTGATCCAGGCATCCACACGGGGGGATGGCCTGACCGGTGAACAAATCACCGCCAATGCAAAAACCATTCCCACGGTTCCTCTGAAACTGAGCCATGACGGACAATTTTCACCCCCTCCATTGCTTGAGGTGCGCGGGGAAATTTTTATCAGCCGTGAAAATTTTAAATCGCTTAATGAAGAGCGATTAAAGCAGAATCTTGCGCCCTTTGCCAATCCGAGAAACGCCGCCGCCGGTTCCTTGCGCCAGCTCGATTCGTCCATAACGGCCCAAAGGCCCCTGGAGATTTTTGCTTACAATGTCAGCCACCCCGATACCCTGGCAAGTTTTTCCCAGTCGCAGACACTTGAAATCCTCAAACATTATGGGTTGCGCATCAATCCGCTGATCCTTTTCCGGTGTCCACTCTCGGATGCTGTTGCTTATTACCGGGATCTGGACGAACGGCGACTGTCCCTTCTTTATGAAATCGATGGAATAGTGGTCAAGGTGGATGACTTTGATTTTCAACGGCGGCTCGGCGCGACATCCCGTAGTCCCCGGTGGGCTTTGGCGGTGAAGTTCGCAGCCCTTCAGGAGCGGACCCGAGTGGAGGATATTCAGGTTCAGGTAGGCCGGACCGGTGCATTGACGCCGGTGGCGCATCTTGCGCCGGTAAATGTCGCGGGGGTCATGGTCAGCCGTGCCACGCTGCACAACGAAGATGAGGTCCGGAAAAAAGATGTGCGCATCGGGGACATGGTTTTTGTTCAGCGGGCTGGGGATGTGATACCGGAAGTGGTGAAGGTCATCAGCGACAGCCGGACTGGGGCGGAACAGCCCTTTGTCATGCCGACGACTTGCCCTGTCTGCGGCATGAATGTGGTTCGGGATGAAGAAGCGGCGGTCACGCGGTGCGTCAATGAAGACTGCCCGGCCATTATAAAGGAAACCATCCGCCATTTTGCCGGAAAAGGCGCCTTTGATATTGATGGTCTGGGCGAAAAACTCATTGATCAGATGGTAGACCAGAAATTGATTGTGTCCTATGCGGATTTGTTTCGATTAACCGTCGATGTTTTAAAAGATATGGACCGCATGGGAGAAAAATCCGCTGAAAATATTGTACGGGCCATTGAAAATAGCAAAGCCATCAGTTTTGCGCGGTTTCTGTTTGCCCTTGGCATACGCCATGTGGGGGAACATATCGCCCGGTTGCTGGCCGATGCGTTTGATGATATCGACGCCATCGCCAGGGCCAGCCTGGACGATCTGATTGCCGTCGACGGCATCGGCCCTATTGTCGCCAAGAGTATTGTGGATTTTTTTTCCGTTGATAAAAATCAGGCGATGGTGGCACATCTCATCTCGTCCGGCGTTATCATTGAAAAAAACAAAACGCTTAAAACTCGGGCCATGCTGAACGGATTGCGGTTTGTACTGACCGGCCAGCTGGAAACCCTGACGCGGACCCAGGCGAAGAAATTTATTGAAGATGCCGGGGGGGTGGTTTCCGGAAGCGTCAGCAGTAAAACGAATTATCTGGTGGCCGGAGAATCCCCGGGATCAAAACTGGACAAGGCGATTGCGCTGGGGGTACCCATTATCAATGAAGCTGAACTCAAAACCTTGATTTCGTCCGGACGGGTTTAAATATGACCGATGGTGAGCGTTTTAATATCCTCTGCGGTTCAGAGGAAACCCCATTGAAGTAAAGTGATGAATAGTCGATGAACGATAAAAAATCAATCCACGTCATCATCAGTGGCCGGGTCCAGGGGGTTTTTTTCCGCATGGAGACCCTGAGAACGGCCAATCGTTACGGCGTGTGCGGATGGGTGCGCAATCTACCGGACGGCAGGGTAGAGGCGGTTTTTGAGGGGATGCCGGAAAACGTGAATCAAGTCCTTGTCTGGTGCAAAACAGGGCCCCCAATGGCCGCTGTAGCGGATGTCACCATTGAAGAGATGGCAGGCACGGCCGGGTTGACGGAGTTTATCATCCGTCGTTAGATTCTTTAATTCTGAAAATCTGAAGACAATCCCTCAGAATCAAAAAACGGGGCGCAATGATGGAAGCTGCATCATTGCGCCCCGTTTTGAATTTGTGTTCTTTTCGACTAAACGGTTTCTTTTAAGGACTTTCCGGGTTTGAATTTCACCACACTGCGCGCTTTAATTTTGATTGGAGCACCGGTCTGGGGGTTTCTTCCGGTTCTGGCTTTACGGCGAACTTTAGCAAAGGTACCGAAGCCGACGAGAGTTACTTTGCCGTCTTTTTTCTTCAGCGTTTTGCTGACGCCGTCCATGAATGAATTGAGCGCGGCGGAAGCGGCAACTTTTGAAATCCCTGCTTCTTTGGCCATTTTTTCTACCAATTCTGCCTTAGTCATTGTTCCCTCCCATTACATTAAAGTTTGTGGTTCAGGAAAACCCTGATTAGTTGACACGTTAAAGAAGGTTTTCGTGCTTGTCAATAGATAAAATGGGTTTTTACAATTTTTTTTTAAAAAAATAGGTTGCCAGCCTGCTGGGAAAGGGCATTTTTGAAAATTAGTAAACATAGAAACACAGTTGTCATGGATTGAAAGGGATATAGTCCTTGAGTTCATCATTCCACGCATTTCATGCAGGATCGAAGAGATTAAAAAAATTAAAAACCAAGTTTAGTTTTTGAATATTTATTTAAATAACAAGTTGTTATAAATATTTATAAAATTAATTCCTGATATATCAGTTAATTAAAGAAATCATAATTTAAATCTAATTTGACCTAATTTTTTAAGTCTATAGATAATTTTATCGTCCTAACGCGCCCTCATTGAACGATTGAATTTTTCCGACTGTAAGTCTTAGAACCAGCGCAAAAAAAAATGAAAAAAAATCATCAAGCAACGGTCTTTTTTGGCGGATTTTGCCAAAAGCATGACCACTGTACGGAAATTTGACCATAAAAACACTTGCGGGCCGTTTACAGGGCATTTGTGAAACGGTTAAAGAAGGGCGTCCACAAATAACGCGGGATCAAATTCCTGGAGATCATCGAGCCCTTCGCCGATTCCGATATACCGGATGGGCACTTTCAAGGAGTCGCAGATACTGATGACAATGCCGCCTTTTGCCGTTCCATCCAGTTTCGTCAACACGATGCCGGTGACCGGAATGTTTTCATTGAACAATTTTGCCTGGGACACGGCGTTCTGGCCCGTGGTGGCGTCTAACACCAGAAGGGTTTCGTGGGGCGCGGATGGGATTTTTTTGCTGATGCTGCGGTTGATTTTTTTCAGTTCTTCCATCAGGTTGACTTTGGTGTGAAGTCGGCCGGCCGTGTCAACGATAACCACATCCATATCCCGGGCAAGCGCGGCTTCGATGCTGTCAAACGCCACGGCTGCGGGATCTGATTTGTCCCGATGTCTGACAATGTCCGCGTGGGATCGCTGGGCCCATATTTCCAGTTGTTCGGCGGCGGCGGCCCGGAATGTATCTGCGGCGGCCAGCAGCACTTTTTTGCCCTGCGCTGAATATTTGGCCGCCAGCTTTCCGATGAAGGTGGTTTTACCGACGCCGTTGACCCCGATGACCATAATAATGTGGGGTTTTTCATATGACGGCGTTGGTGTTTCAATATCCACAAGGGCGCGCATTTCCTGTTTCAACAGGGTTTTAAATGCATCGGCGCTTGAAATTTGACCGGCTTTTTTCTCGATGCCCTGCATGAGGGCCATGGTGGTGGTCACGCCGATGTCGGCGGTGATCAGGACTTCTTCGATTTCCTCGAGTACCTCCTGATCAATTTTCCGGTTACCGGACAAAATGGCATCAAACCGTTTGGAAAGGGATTGCCGGGTCTTGGAAAGACCGGATTTGAGCCGCCCCAGAAAGCCTATGCCGTCCTCTTTTTCCCCAATCAAAGGCATTTCTTCCAGCGGGGTTATTTTTTCATCCGGGGATTCCGGCGCATAAAACGGCCGAAGTGCGGCGTCCGGTTCCAGATCCCTGAGTTTAGCATCTTCAGGCAATTTTTTAAAATCGGTTGGGATGCTTTCATCGTCGGATTCAGGCATAGCAAGGGGTGCGACGCTCAGTTTCCGGCGCTTCCGGATTTTCGCGAATAGAAAAATGAGGCCGATGATGGCCGCAAGGCCGCAGATTTCGCGTACATAGGGATCGCTGGAAATGGATGCAAGGAAGTGGAGCCAGTCATTATATAGGTTGAGGAACTGTTCAATCATTTTAGATTGCCTTTTTTAATTCTGAATCGATGGTTTTGTTTCGCCGGATCGTTCCGACAGTTTTTCTATATTCACGGAGACCAGTTTCGACACCCCGCTTTCTCCCATGGTGACGCCGAAGAGCATGTCCGCAAACTCCATGCTCGTTTTATTATGGGAGATCATGATGATCTGGGATTTTTCGCCGATAATTTTCAGCAGTTCATTAAACCGGTTGGTGTTGGCTTCGTCAAGGGGGGCGTCGATTTCGTCCAGGAGACAGTAAGATGCCGGGTTGATAAGAAAAGTTGAAAAAATAAACGCAATAGCGGACAGGGCTTTTTCGCCGCCGGACAAGAGACTCAGCCGGGTGACTTTTTTCCCGGGCGGGTGAATCATCAGCTCCACACCCGTTTCAAGAGGATTGGCGGGTTGGGTCAGCTCCAGCCAGGCCGATCCGCCGGCAAAAAGCCTGGGAAACATGGCCTTGAACTGTTCGTTGATTTTATCAAACATTTCCATGAATAACTGCTGGGTGATGCGGTTTATTTTTTTGATCACCCGCTGCAGATCCTCCAGGGCGGCAACCAGATCATCCCGTTGCCGGGTTAAAAACTCGTAACGGTTTTTCTGCTCTTCATAGGCTTCGATTGCCCCCAGGTTGACATCGCCGATGCGGTCGATTTTTTTGCGAAACCCGGCCAGGGCGGCTTCGGTTTTTTCGATCGAAAAATCAGGCGATTGAACCGTCTCCCGAAATGCGGCCAGGACCGCGGCAAACGACTGGGAATAGCGTTCCAGGAAACGATTGATCACATTTTCCCGCTGGATGGTGAGGCCGGAGAGTTCCAGTTCCAGTTGATGGACTTTCTGCCGGGTTTCTTCCATCCGGTTTCGGGTCAGGGCGAGGGTTTCATCGGTTCGGGTGATTTCGTCGACAATCCTTTGGTAATCCGCATCATGGTCCAGAAGTTCCATGTCAAGGCGGTTCAGCCCTCCCTGGGTTTCGGATAATCTGTTTTCCATGTCCGCGATCTGGACGGCGGTCTGCTCTGTTTTATGTGTTTTGATGACAATATCTTTTTGGATCTGTTCGGCCTGGACAATCCCTTCGCGCTGGAATTCCCCGAGTCGTTTTAATGTTTTTTCCGTGTTATCCAGCTCCGCCTGCAACTTTGTAAACGAGAGTTTTAAATCCATTTCCGATTGATGGAACGCAGCGATTTTTTCGGATAATGAGGCGATGGATTCAGTTATCCGGGAAATTTCGTTTTCAACAGCCTTTTCCTGGTTCATAATTTCGGATAGGGCCGCGTCATGGGCGGTCATTTCATCCTCGATATCGGTTTTTTCCCCCAGCAGTTTTTCTTTTTCAAGGCGGATGAGTTCATATTGGCTCAGGGCGTGTTTAAGGCTTTCACTTGCCTGAAACTGCTTTTTTTCTGCTTCCAGCATTTCCTTTTCCGCATGGTTTTTTTCCACCGTGAGTTTCTGAATGTCTGTTTCCAGATTTTTCACGGTGGTTTCCAGACGGGTTTGGATTTTTTGACCGGATTCAAGATCGGTTTCCAGTTGGCTTAAATTTTGATGCAATTCTTTGAGGGCCAGCTTTTTTTTATAAATTCCGGATAATTTTTCCTGGCTGCCTCCCACCATCATACCGTTTGGAAACAAAATATCGCCTGTTTTCGTTACCACCCGGGAAAAGCTGTTCTTCGAAGCGCAGAGCGACAACGCATCTTCAAAATCTTCGACCACCGCCACACCGTGCAGCAGTCCGGCGATATTCTCATCAAATCCGGGCTTAACCGTTACGTGATGAATCAAGAGTCGGGGATCGGAGTCTCTCTGCGATGGCGGATCGCCGGTTTTTTCAAACGCAGATTCGGGAATAAACCCGCTGCGGCCGGAGTTGCTTTCTTTCAGATAAGAAATGGCTTTAATTCCGGCCTGCGGCTCATTGATGACAATATACTGAAGCGTTTCACCTAAGGCCGCCTCCAGAGCGATTTCAAATCCCGGGGCAGGTTCCAGGCCGTCGGCGGTGATGCCGATAATGCCGTTTTTTTCAGAAGGGGAAATATTTTCTGAATCCGTCGGAAAATGCTTCATGACCGATTTGACGCCGTCTTTATACCACTCATAGGCGTCATCCATTTTTTTTAAGGCATGGTATTCCGATCGGATCCGGTTGCGGTCATTGGTCATGAGAGTGACGGATTTTACCTGTTTTCCGAGCTCATCGCTCTGGCCGTTGAGAATTTCTTTTTTTTCAGAAATGCGAAGCTGGAAGCTTTCTTTCTGGTGGCCGATTTCCTGAAGGAGGGTTTCGGCCCCTTGCAGGTTCTTTTTTAATTTGATGGTTTTTTCCGCGAGTTCTTCCTCATCTTTTTGAATGCGCCGGATGCGCTGGCTAAGGTTTTCCCTGCTGGATTCCGCGTTTTTGAAAATATTTTGAAGCCGAAGTTTCTGGGTCATGACCTGCATCAGTTCTTTTTTGCGGGCTTCAAGGGCCTGCTGGGCCTCTTTCAGGCCGGAGCGGATGGTTTCGGATGCCGCGGATTTTTCTCCGAGTTCAACCTTTATCCCCTCGATTTCCAGGCCGATATTTTTTCTTTTGACCGTCTCTTCGGCGATTTCATCGCTGATTTTCTGATTCTTAGCGGAAAGATCCCGGGTGGCTGCTTCAAGACTGATGATTTCCGCAGCCAGTCTTTTTTCTTCGGCGCGCAGATATTTGAGATCGTTTTTAAGCTGATCCAAGGTTCTTTCCGCGTCGGATTTTTCCGTTTTTTTCCGGGAAATAATCTGATCCTTGGAAAACCGGTCGGACTTGATTTTGTCTAATGCCGCATTGAGCTTCGCCAATTCGGTTTCATGAAGGCCATCCGCTAGTTGTAAGTCAGCCAGCAGGGTTTCGGTGGTTGCGATTTGAGCGGCGAACTGCTCATGGTAGTAAACCGTCACAAGGGTGTCGGATTTTTTAAGGCTTTCCCGGAAATCCTTATATGTCAGGGCCTTTCGCGCCTGGCGGCGCAGAATGGTCATCTGCTTGTGGATTTCCTCAATAATATCATTTAACCGCAGCAGGTTCTGGGTGGTGGAATTGACCTTAGTGATGGCTTCCGTTTTGCGGGTTTTATAGCGGGTGACCCCGGCGGCTTCCTCGATAAACGTCCGCCGTTCCTCAGGAGTGGCGTCCGTGATGGCGCCGATATTTCCCTGCTGGACAATGGCGCAGGACTTGGCCCCCATGCCGCTGCCTAAAAATACATTATGAATGTCTTTCAGACGGCAGGGTTGTTTATTGATGAGATAGGCGCTTTCCCCGGACCTGAAAAGACGGCGGGTGATCATGATTTCCGTGAGCTGGCTGAAGCCGGGCTCCATGGTCTCGGGTGTGTCGTTGGAAAGGATGAGGGAAACTTCGGCGAGGTTGACGGGAAGTCGTTTGTCCGTTCCGGAAAAAATAACATCTCCCATTGATTTCCCCCGGAGCTGCTTGATGCTCTGTTCGCCCATGACCCATTTGATGGCGTCGATGATGTTGCTTTTACCGCATCCGTTGGGGCCGACAATAGCGGATATACCGGCGGGAAAGTCGATGACGCTCTTTTCCGGAAAGGATTTGAATCCGATGATTTCAAGCCGTTTGAGCCGCATGGAAAATTATAACCACCCGGACATGCCGGAAAAAAGGTTCTGGATTTTGTTTATGTAAAATTTTAGGATGAAACCGGTTCGTTTTTGCGAGGTCATGCGAATGCCGTGTGTCCATTTTAAAATGTGTTCATTTAACCTGAATACCCCCTGGTGTGCAATAAAAAATCTTCGCCATAAAAAACCTTCGATAGTCGCTTGAAATAAGCTTTTGAAAAGGGCGCCCCCGGGGATTGGAGCCCCGGTGCGACATCTCGCCAAAATATCTTGACTCATATAGCGGGATAGTTAAATATAATTCATCTTTAACAGCATCTTAACTGCGGTTTTTTCGTGTTCCCCGCGTTCCCAACCTTTTGCCCGGATAGGTCTTTTCTTTATCATGGGAAGAGTCCGGTTTTTTCGTTCGGGCTTGTCCGCGAACGGCCAAGGGTGCAACGGTTGTGATTTTTTTCCGCAAAACATCTGAGAAAAAGGAAGGGAGCCGATGAGCGCATCCAAAGATATGGCCATTTCCCTGAACCGGCAATATGTGTGTCCGGAGAAAATCAGAATTTTTCACGAGATCGGCATTGACCTTGTCATCGGCCGGCGGGAAGGGCCGTACCTCTATGATCTGGACGGAAAACAGCTCATCGACGTGCACATCAACGGCGGCACTTATAACCTGGGACACCGTCACCCGGAAATTGTGGCGGCCTTGAAAGAAGCGCTGGAAATGTCCCTTGACATCGGCAACCACCACTTTCCCAGCCCATTGCGGGGAGAAGTGGCTCAGATGCTGATCCGTCTCTCCCCCGGCGATATGAAATACTGTGTTTTTGCGGCCGGCGGTGGAGAGGCCGTGGATATCGCCATCAAATCGGCCCGTCATGCCACGAAACGACGCAAAATCGTCTCCATTGACAAGGGGTACCATGGCCGCACCGGCCTTTCCGGGGCCGCCGGCAACGCCAAAACCGCAGCCTTTTTTTTAAGCGATAGGCCGGAAGAATTTATCGCGGTGCCGTTTAATGATGTGGCCGCTATGAACGAGGCTCTTGAAAAACAGGATGCGGCCGCCGTTATTCTGGAGACCATTCCCGCGACTCTGGGGTTTCCGCTTCCGGAAAACGGCTACCTGGCGGCCGTCAAAGCCATGTGCGAACAGACTGGCACGTTGTATATCGCTGATGAGGTCCAGACCGGGCTGGCCCGGTCCGGCAAATTCTGGGCGGTCGAAAAATTTGACGTGATACCGGATATCATTGTCACCGCCAAAGGGCTTTCCGGAGGCATGTATCCGGTTGCCGCCGTTATTTTAAGCGGAAAAGCCGGGGCCTGGCTGACCGAAGACGGCTTTGCCCATGTGTCCACCTTCGGCGGGTCCGAGATCGGGTGTTATGTGGCGAAAAAAGTGCTGGAAATCGTCAGCCGCCCGGAGATATTGGATCATGTATGTCGCATTTCAGCGTATCTGGCGGATGGCCTGAAAATGCTTCAGGAAAAGCACAATTTTCTGGTGGAAGTGCGGCAGTGCGGGCTGATCGCGGGTTTGAAATTCGCCGGGGAAATGGGCGCGGTCCTGATGTCCAAGGCGTTATATGACAACGGGGTATGGGCCATGTTTTCCGGTTATGACCTGTCCGTGCTTCAGTTCAAGCCGTATCTTTTTATTGACCGGCCTTTGGTGGACACTCTTATGGAAAGACTGGACGCAGCCATCCGGGCGTGCGCATCATGAACTTTAGGTTTTCTCTCAAAGGGTGAATGGCAATGAATTTCGATCCAAAGGCCCTGGCCGTATTTGAAGACGGACTAAACCCGGCTTTTCCCGATAAAAGTAAAATTGTTCCGGAGATTCTGGGGTATGGCGAAATTTCCACCACGTTTTCGTTCCCGTCTCAGCCGGAAGCGGCTTTCAAGCGCCTGCCGCCGTTTCAAAACGCCGCTCAGATCGCAGACTATCGAAAAATTGTTGAAACTTATTGCTCGCTGCTGGCCGATGATTGCGGCATCCGGGTGACAGACTGCGCCTTTTACGATTTTATCAATCGCCATGATGAACATATCCTCTATGTGGCTCAACCGCGGCTTTCCCGGGAATCCATCGGTCACAACCGGTTGAAAACCGCCACGCCCCGGGAACTGGAAACCCTTCTCCGGCCGTTGCTGGACCGGTTGATGAGGATTTTTCAATTCAATAAAAAAAATCCGCGAAACCTGACCATCGGGCTGGACGGTCAGTTGTCCAACTGGAGCTTTCCATTGATTGACAATGAACCGGTATATTTTGATATCACGACCCCTCTTTTTCGCGTCCAGGGCAGGGAACAGCTGGATACGGAGATTTTTTTAACATCATGCCCGTCGTTTATGGTCTGGCTGGTGCGCTGGCGGTTTCTGTCGGAAGTGCTGGACCGGTATTATGATGTGCGTCTGATTTTAACGGACCTGGTGGCCAATTTCTACAAGGAAGGCCGGCCGGATCTTATCGAAACCGCTTTGTCCATGATCAATTCCGTTCTTGAAGCCAAAAAATCGAATGCAGAAATCCAAATTCTGGAAAAATCTGAAATTGAGCGCTACTATAAAAATGATGCGTTTATCTGGTCTCTTTTTTTGCGGCTTCGCCGGTTTGACCGGTTTTTGAAAACAAAAATTTTTCGCCGGCGGTATAATTTCATGCTGCCCGGCAAGATCCGCCGATAGGGCTTAATTTCTCCCTGATATCAGGGATTCCATAAGGATTCAGCGCCATGTGCGATACCCATGTGTTGATGAAAAATAATATGGTTTATTTTGCCAAAAACAGCGACCGGGAACCCGGCGAGGCCCAGCTGGTGGTGCGCGTTCCCGCATCTTTGGGGGATGATTTCGGAAAACTTCGAACAACCTATATCCTTATTGATCAGGCCCCCCGGCGCCACGGCGTGATTTTAAGCAAACCCTTCTGGATATGGGGCGCGGAAATGGGAGCCAATGACCGGGGGGTGGTGATCGGCAACGAGGCCATCTATTCCCGGGCCATGGAAAAGAAAAAAGGGCTGATCGGCATGGATCTGGTGCGCCTGGGGTTGGAGCGGGGGGACACAGCCGACCATGCCCTGAATGTGATCACCGAACTGATCGAAGCCCGCGGGCAGGGCGGCGTCTGCGGGTTCCGGGACCAGCGCATGCGCTATGATAACAGCTTTATCATCGCGGACCCGCATCAGGCCTGGATTCTGGAAACCGCCGGCCGGTTCTGGGTTGCCAAACAGGTGAAGACCTTCGGAGCGATTTCCAACTGTCTGACTATCGGAGAAGACTATGATCTCAAATCTGACTGTCTGGAGGACCGGGCCAGGCGGCAGGGATTTTTCAAGGGCAGGGGCGTTTTCAGTTTCAAAAAAACATTCGACAGCCGCCTGATTCCTTTTTTCGCCGCCTCCCGCTATCGGCTCCAATCCAGCCATCACTGCCTTCAGCAGACATTTCAGGAAAAAGGGGTCCATATCAGTCAGATCATGAACAATCTGCGGACCCATGAAGATCAGTATGGATCACCAACCGCCGGAGCCAACCGGGATATCTGCATGCACGCCGGCGGGTTTATCCGCCGCAGTCAGACCTGCGGGTCTATGGTGTCGCAGCTTTCGGACAAAAATTGCCTGCATTTTTTCACCGGCACCTCCGCCCCCTGCCTGTCGCTTTTTAAACCCGTATCTTTTGATTCTGAGATTGATTTCATCGTGTTAAACCCCGACGGAAAAACAGTTGACGGGTCTGTGTGGCAGAATCATGAATACATTCACCGGCGGCTGATTTTCATGGATAAAAAACGACAGATGCTTCAAGAATCCATTGCCCGGACGGAAAATGAGATGCTGTCTATTTTTGAAGAAAAACAATTTTTGCCTACCAGGGATGACATGATCCGAGCCGATGATATTGTAAGAAAATGGTCGGACCGATGTTTTCATGAATACCGGCATCACACCTTTCACTACCCGTCCATGAGCCGATATGGCCGGTTCTGGAAAAAACAGAATGAAATGGATGGGTTTAATTTTTGATAGCGGCTATTCAGGTATTTTAATATAGTGATTGACAATGAACGACATGATATCAGCAAGCTAATCAAGCCGCATATCGGCGGTGGCGATGGTAAAAGAGGCTCCGGCTCCGGCATGTATCTTACGGTATTTTCCGTTGGGGAGCACCAGCCAAAGGGTGCAGGGCCGGGTGCTGAAATTATTAAGCGTCACCTGCCCCTCGCCGGGCGCGGGGTCGATCCAGGCGGTGGTGCCGCGCATCCGTCGAATAACAGCGCCATGGGTATGAAGTTCCCATGTCCCTGCGGAGACGACCATATCCGGCCCGGCCTCCCACTGGGAGCGGTTGCTGATGACGCCATAAGGGCGCTTGGTGTCCCTGGCCAGAACGTAATACGTCAATCCGGCAGGCAGTGATGAAATAAGATCCGGCAAGTCTTCGGTGACAATAAAGATGGCTTCCTGACCGGCGAGCAGTTTCAGGATTCGGGCGGGCTGTAAGGTCAGTCGCGTGACCCCCAGCCGGTACTGGAGATCATGGCATGCTGCAAAACTGAAAGGGAAAAATGCGCCA
>Ga0210051_1003884_pt1 | contig 14749 bp, 11 predicted proteins | sample CryGey092014_all_FD_185464 | JGI IMG/M metagenome (GOLD analysis project Ga0210051, IMG submission 185464) | Groundwater microbial communities from aquifer - Crystal Geyser CG23_combo_of_CG06-09_8/20/14_all (SPAdes) (version 2) | ecosystem: Environmental > Aquatic > Deep subsurface > Groundwater...
AATGTTTGTTATTTATGTTTGTTCTTTTAATTATACCAGAAATGAGAAGGATTTACAAGGGAGGGGGTGTTTTTTCAATTATAACTTTATAGAACAGGGGGGGGTGATTTTTCAATTATAATTTCCAATTTTATCCACTCTAACTTTTTTAATGCTTATTTCTGGTTCTTTTATCTCAATTTTTTGTATTTCTTTAATACATTGCTCTATGAATTTACCATCGTCTAAATTTACAATATATTTTGCTTTCGGAGATACTCTATTCCATAAATTTTTAAATAAACCCCCTTGAACTACATCATTTTTAATCTTGACCTTTATTCTTTCTCGTTTGTCTTCAACGGGTGGTGCTTCTTCGCCTGCTTCTTCTCGGTATTCTATCTGTAACCTTTCTAAGTATTCCCTATAACTTTCATTTGTAATTACAGTCAACAAATTTATATCTCTATCCTGAATTCTATCCCCATCCTGGTTAACTGGTAACCTTAAACCTCTACCGATTTCCTGTCTCTTTTTAATCTCTGATGAAGAGTATGCAAGCGTGCAAATATTAAATACATTCGGGTTATCCCAGCCCTCTCTTAATGCAGAATGAGAAAAAATAAATTCAACAGGTTCTTCCAATGAAAGTAATCTTTCTTTGTCTTTCATAATCAAATCGAAGGCTTTCTCGTCTTCTTCAATACTTTTATCCCTTTTCATTTTTGAAAAATAGCCACTATGAACCTTCTGGACATCTAAATTTGAGAATTCCTTAAATCCATTCTTAATGAGTTTGTTAAATTCTTTTTCAAACATTCGTCGGACAATTCCGTCTTCTAATAGGTAATCATCAACTCTGTTTAAGAAAAACAAACTCAATACTTTAAACCCCTTGTGGTTTAACTGTCTTTTTTTATCTAAATGCTCCCTTACCGTTTCCCTTACCATAAAACGAATTATTTCATCTTCATCTATTGAAGATTTTCCTTCGTAAATTTTTACACCGTTAGAAAAAGAAAGATACCCTGCACCTTTGTTTATTTCACTTGTAATAAAGCCCTCATAATAAGAATTGTCTGTTTTATTTGCTAAGTCATCACCATGTTTAATTGTTATCATCTTAAACTTTATACCATCTTTTGTATTAGCAAAAACTTTGACTTTTGCTCTTAAGCCGCCTGATGTTGATTCTATTCTATCTAAAATAATTTTTTTACTGCTTGCGTCTCCTTCTTCTGTAATGGAAAGAACTTCTATTTTTTTAACAAGCCCTAAATTATACGCATCATAGGGAGTTAGTTTATAAACAAGATTATAAATATCTCTGTGGGTTGCAGAGTAGCGTAACACAAAAAGTGGACTCAATTCAGATAACCCCCATAGCGTTGCTCCCCCGCCCATCTTTTGAGGTTCGTCAAGGATAACAATGGGTTTTGTCTTTTTGATAATTTCAATTGGTTTATCCCCCATTTTATCATGAACATTATGGATTATATTTATATCCTTATTAAAAGCATCTCTTGTAATAACCATAATCTGAAGGTTAGTATCTTGACCAAACATCCGAACCATTACTAAATTATCAGACTTATAAGGGAAATAGGTATAAGGTAAATTCTCGGACAGCTGTTTGAAATGTTCTTTTGTAATGTCCAAGGTCTTTAAAACACCTTCTTTTATAGCAACTGATGGGACTACAATAATGAACTTTGTCCATCCATACTTCTGATTTAATTCTAAAATAGTTCTTAGATAAACATAAGTTTTTCCGGTCCCTGTCTCCATCTCAACAGTAAAATTGTAAGGCTCTTTTAAATCGTCTGCGTTAGATAAAGGAAGTCCATTTTTCTTTTGAATCTCTTGTAGATTTTCAAAAATTCTTCTCTGAGGAAGGTCTAATAAATTGGAAATGATTTGAAAAGTATAATCAAAGGGCTTCTTGGTTTGCCCTTTAAATAAGTCCAATACAGAACTTATAGAATCAATCTGGAAATCTAACCTGGGGTCAAATTTTAACCTTAACATTTTATTTCCCTTTATTTTCTAATTTTAACTGAGCGTTTAATATTGCTCTTTCTAAATCCTTTTCGCTATATGTATCACTGAGTTCAAGAAAATCCAAAACATAAGGGTCTCTAAAAACTAATTCCGGTATCATCTTATCTTTTTCCTTTAATTCTTTTAGTTGATTTTCAATGGTTTTTTCTGGAAATCTTGATAAAGCAGTTCGTTCATAAAGCATACTACTTATTCTTTCTTGCAAAGTGCGTGTGCTCCAGTGTTCTTTTACACATAAGAGCGAATAAAACTGCCGTTTTAAATTATCTTTGATAGGCAGTAAATTTATTATGTGTGTCCAGCTTAACCCTTTGAATTCTCCAAGCAGTGATTGGAGAATTGGGTAAGTATCGTACATTTGCACCATATACCATAAATTTCTTTTAGAAAATCCCCTTCCATATTTGGGGACTAATTGTGCAGTCAGTGATTGCACTATCTTTTCCCCATACCCCGCTCTTTTTGATTTCATTATCTCTTCCTTGATAGTTTTCCCTATATTCCAGTAAAGAAGAACCATCTCCTCATTAATAGTAATAGCAACCTTTCTTCTTGCCTGTTCAATTAAGACAGAAATTTTATCAAATAGGTCTATTTTCTTTTCTATTTTACTCATTTATATTACCTTTAACCTCACAAAAGCACTTAAGTTTATTTTGTCGCTATCAGTTAAAGCCCTGTCTAAAAATACAAACATTTTCCCTTTATATTTTGAAGTCCTTATTTCTTCGATTGTCTCATTTTTTATTTTATCTTCAAGACAAAGATAAAAATTTAAATTCTGCTCTGTATCGTTAATATAATAAAAACTATTTTCTTTAATCTTTACCTGCTCAATCTGAGAGTTTAAATTTAATCCTTCTTTCAACATTACCTCATAAATAACATCAATCTTTTGCCAACCAGAAACTAATGGTTGGTCAACGAACATACCGAGCCACTCTAAATATTTCTTTTTTAATTCTTCAGCATTTTGTTCTTCTTGAATTTCAAATTCGTCCTTAAGATTGAAGTTTGATTTATCAAGTTTGAAAACTTTAAATCCAAAATCCTGATTACCGCCTTTTATGTCATTGCGAGGCGAAGCCGAAGCAATCTCTTTTTTATATTTTTCTGATACTCTTTTTAATCTCTCAATACAAATATCCGCAACAGTAGGAAAATGTTTTTTAATTTCTTCATCTTGAACTTCCTCGTCAAGCTGAACAAGAATAAATTTTCTATTTCCCCCATCTTCTTTATTTAAATCCCAGACAGCATGACCTGTTGTTCCAGAACCAGCAAAGAAATCAACGATAAGGGAATTTTCAGATGTAGATATTTCAACTAACCATGATATAAGTTCAATAGGTTTTGGATTATCATATATCAGATTACCATTAAAAATCTCTTTCAAACTTTTATTTCCTTGGGTTTGTGAGATATTCCTAATTACAGAAGACGGGGTTATAGATTGAGGTTCATTAATAAATCTCTTCAATCGTGGTATAATTGTTCCATCACCCCAATATATTCTTTTGTCAGAATTTAATTCTTCAAATTCTTCTTTTGTTATGTGCCATTGTCTTGTTATTTGCATACTTGGCGGTGTTATTATTGTATAATAATTTTTACCTTTTGGGTTTGATTTCTCTTCTGATTTGCATAATTCACAACTAATCCAATTTCCTCTTGGGTCATTATCTGGATTGGAATATTCATTTCTAAATTCTTTGAATTTTAAAGGTTTACTAAATGAAGTTTTATTTTTATTCTTATAACCTATTAAAACATACTCATGGTCAACTCTAAATCTTAATGTCATTTTCATTTTCCCTTGTCCAGCTGTTCCTGTTTCAGGGATCTTATACCAAACCATCATTTCCACATTCTCCTCCCCGAAAATCTCATCCATAATTTTCCGCAAGTTATGGACTTCATTATCATCTATTGAAATAAAAATAACGCCATCGTCTCTTAATAAACTTCTTGCTAAAAATAATCTCGGATAGATGAAATTGAGCCAGTCAGAGTGATACCTTCCACTTGCTTCTGTATTCGTAGTGAGTTTTTTACCTTCGCTATCAATCTGTCCTGTCTTTTCTAAATAACCCTTTAATGGTTCCTTAAAATTATCACGGTAAATAAAATCCTTACCTGTGTTATAAGGTGGATCAATGTAAATCATTTTCACTTTACCAAAGTATGGTTTAAGCAATAACTTCAATGTTTCTAAATTTTCACCAACAATGACAATATTTTCTGTCCTATCAAAATCCACAGACCTTTCTTTATCAGGTTTCAATGTTCCATAAGCGGGTGCTTGAATAAGTTTATAAAGATTATTTTTCCCAGCCCAATTAAAATAAAATCTATCATCTTCCTTTTCAATAATTTCACCGTTTAATAATGATTTCAACTTCCCAAAATTAATCTTATTATCCTCAAAGACTTCAGGATAAATTTCTTTTAATCCTTCCTTAATATCTATCTTCACTGACATATTAACTTTTTCACTCATCTTTTAACTCCATTTTATCAAATTTTTTAAACTTCCTTCAGCAAGCCAATTATCAATTACATCTTTTTTAAACCGCCACTGCCCCAAGATTTTGATGGCAGGGATTTTTCTTTTTCTTGCGAGGCGATAGACAGTTGCTTCATCCATTTGTAAATATTCAGCCAGTTGCAGTAGCTACAGGAATAAGAAAGAAAAGTCAAGAAAAATTTTTGAAAGACCATTGCCGAATAAAATCTTTAAAGGGTGGTGGGTGGGAAATAAGCGAGGCTGCCGAGCAACTCTTGACGCATAGTGTCAGGAGGAGGCGAGGCGACGAGCGTTCCTATCTTGCTGGTTTGAAAAATCGTTCAGAATGGCTCCCCGGGCTGGATTCGAACCAGCGACCCTGCGGTTACAAGTTTCCTCTGTGTTTCCACAAATCTTGGACTATCTCTTTTCCGTTACCAATTTCTGTTGGTAAGGCGGAACTGGGCGCTTCGTCCCGATTTAATCGGGACTACTTCCTTTCGGAATAGTCTCTGCACCTTGTCGCCTGAGGCGACCTTGGCTCAGGATTGCCATATCCCAAATAGATTCGGGACTTAGGTTCTCTTGAATTCACCCACTTTTTCATCCGGAATTTCTTCCGGAAGCTGCCTCTCGACAGCCGCATGCTCCACCGCTGAGCTACCGGGGAACCATTGAAACAAAATTCCTTGGATCCAACCCATTATTTTTCGATGCAATTTTGAATCGTAAACTCTTAAAGTAAGTACCCCGTAAGGGTGAATATTTTTGCGTATTCTATCAACGTTGTTTTTAGCTATATAACTTTTATTAAATTGATAAAGAGGTAGATTAATTAAATTAGACCAAAATTCTCTGGCTCCATATTCATCTAAATTTTCATGAATGTAAAGCTTTGCTTTAATTTTTTCTTTTGGAACATTGCAAACTTCTATAAGCCATTTCATCATAAATGAAATAATTCGAGGATCTGAATTAGCAAAATCTACACTCCCATCTCTTTTTGTCCCTTCTGAAGCAAACAACATTGCTCCTGCAATAAGATTTTCTCTCCTGTTTAACTTTCCGATTTCTTTAATTCCTTCTCTCATAAGAAAATTTGTATTTTCTATTCGGAGTCTTTGCTGTATTTTTGCGCCTTTTATACTTCCTTTTAATCCCCCTGCTTTTCTCTTCTTACAAAGACGTTGAATTTCCTTCTCTGACAATTCAATATCTCGGCACCATTGACTTACTGTACTCTTGGAAACTTCGACTTTTTGTATAATTTCTTTATAAGAAAAACCTTGTTTTCGCAAATTCCTTGCTAAATATTTTTCTTTTAATTTTCCTGGATTACCTATTTTTTTCTCCTTTCTATTCATCTCGAAAATTTTTCATTCTTTGCAATAAAATATTTAAATCGTTTCCAATTTTTGCAATTTTTCCCAGTCTGCATCAACCTTCTTTTGAATCTCTTCTAAAACTTGTGCATTTTCAGGTTTAAACAAATGTCGGAATCGACCCTGGTTTTTAAGCCATTCGGTAACCGGCAATTTTTCTTTAGGTCGATAGGTAATTTTATATTTTCCATTTTCAACTTCATATAGGGGCCAGACGCAGGTCTGCGCAGCCAGTTTTGCAATTTGAATTGTATCAGAAGGGTCATATCTCCACCCACGAGGACAGGGTGCAATTATATTCATAAATGACGCTCCACCACAATTAAGTGCTTTATCAGTTTTTGTCACCAGGTCATTCCAATATGCAGGACTTGCCTGCGCAACATATGGAACATTATGTGCTGCACAAATTGCAGTCAGGTCTTTGCGTTCCTGAGATTTTCCAATCGTGACAACTTTTCCAACAGGACTTGTAGTCGTGTCTGCACCCCTTGGAGTTGCACCTGAGCGTTGTATACCCGTGTTATGAACAACGATTCCATCAGCAATAAAATCATGTTCATCTTCCACTCTTAAATCTAATGTTGGTTCTTCTCCAATCAATTTCATACTCTTTACTTTTTCAATTTCAAAATATTTATTTTCTATTAAAAAATTTTGATATTTATATTGAGAAGGATATTTTTTTGTGTTCCATTTCCACCTTTTGCTGAAACATATATATCCATATGTGCTATCTTTCAGAAGTTCTCTCTTTACACATTTTTCTCCTTTGTTTTTCTTTTGCTGATGAATTTTCCCTACTCGATAACCAGTAATTTGAAGTAATAACCTTAAAGTTCTAAGAAGTTCTTTACTTGCAGAAACATAACGAAAACTATTTCTTATTTTATAACCGTCGGATAACATCAATCCTTCAATAAATGCGCCTCTTTCTTCTTTTGGAAGAGTAAATATCCAGGAAGGAATTATTTTATTTTTTGCTCCCTTACCAAATCCTAAGGAATTAATAAACTTAGCAATGTTTACTGAATTTATATAAACATACATTTTATCCTTTTTTATTTCTCCACCAAAAATTTTAGAATGAAGTTCAATTAAATTTTTTCTTCCTTTTGAATTCTCGGGTAAAGCAAATCCAACTTCCCCTTTTTCCTCTATTACCCAGCCATCCCCTACATAAATCCCAAGATATTTCATTAAATCTGGAGTAGAAACTTCTGGCAAATTTACCTCATTAAGTCTATTAACTTTATAATCTCCTTTTTTTACTTTCTTGAATGTAAATTTAAATGACTTTCCTTCATCCAAATTTTTCAATGTTACTATTTCATCTCCAATTTTAATCTGTTCGAGGATTTTCCAAATGAAATTATTCTTCTTTCCTACCCCGTTTCTTTTTAAAACTAAAAGTGGATGATTTCCTGTTGCTTTTATAGAATGATGCAAAGTTTCCAATTCGAAAATTTTTTTTACTCCATTATCAAATACACCTAAACATTTCTTTAAAATCAAATTGTATGTTTTCTGGTCAAATGCATATATTTCTTCATCTTTTTTAATTTCGGTTATTTTTTTTAATCCTCTTTTTGTCATTATCAAAGAAGATATGCTTAAACAATTCATGTAAGCTTCGTTGTCGTAGCATACATAAAGACATTGGTGTCCCCTCTCTAACATCCCTGAAAGTGCCTGAATTCCTATATCGTAGGTTCCACCATCTCCTCCGAAAGCGATGAATCGATAATCTTCGGTAATTTTACCCTGTTTTTTCAAGGAACGATACATTGTTTCAACTCCAGAAATGACTGCAGCAACATTTTCAAATGCAACATGAATCCAGGAACAATTCCAGGCAGTATATGGATAGATAGTAGTAGAAACCTCAAGGCAGCCCGTGGCAGAAACAACCACTACGGGCGTTTTGGCTGCGGCAAGTACCTGGCGAACAACAATTGGTGCACCACAACCTGCACAAAGACGGTGCCCGCCAGTCAATATTTCAGGCTTTGTAGTCAATTCTTTAATATTAGCCATTGTATTCCTCCGTTAAGGGGACAGTCCCCCCGCTTGTCTGCGACAAGCAGACGGGGGGACAGTCCCTATTCGCGCACACCAAGATATTGCACCAATTCTTTAATCTTACCTGTTTGCACAATTTCGCTTAAATCCGCATAAACTTTTTTAATATGGTCAAGGTTAATATCTCTTCCGCCCAGTCCATAAATGTAATTCACGACAGGAATTCTCAAGCCCTCTGGAAACTGGTAATTGAAAAGGCTTGCACAAACTTCTTCAAATAAAGGACCTCCCAGTCCCCCGAATGTATCTGAACGGTCAAGCACTGCAACCGCTTTTAGATGTGAGAGCGAATTGGCAATTTCAGCTGCAGGAAAAGGTCTAAACAACCTTACTTTCAGCAATCCAACTCTGAGTCCATCATCCCGCAATTTATCCACTACAGTTTTTGCTGTTCCTGCTGTTGAACCAAGAACTACAATACCAAAGTCTGCATCATCCATTTTATATTCTTCAAATAAGCCATATTTTCGCTTTGATACTTTCTCGAAATCTTTTGCCACTTCAAGTACTACACCTGGAACAAATTTCATAACCTCATGCTGCTGCCTCTTTTGTTCCATATAATAGTCAAACAATTGCAATGGGCCGTAAGTCACTGGATGCCCTGTATTCAATAGTGAATGCTCTGACTTATATTCGCCTATAAATCGCTGCACAATTTCATCATCCAGCATTTCAAACCTCTCCATCGCATGACTGATAATAAATCCATCCAGGGTAACCATTACTGGAAGCAACACACCCTTGTGCTCCGCAATGCGTACTGCCTGAATAGTATTGTCATAAGATTCCTGAACATTTTCAGAAAAAATTTGTATCCAGCCGGAATCCCGGGCGCCCATTGTGTCCGAGTGGTCACAGTGTATATTAATTGGGCCGGAAAGTGCCCTATTAACCACTGGCATTACAATAGGAAGACGATAGGAAGCGGCAATATAAACTACTTCCCACATATAAGCCAATCCTTGCGAAGAAGTAGCGGTCATTACCCTTCCTCCTGCTGCTGAAGCACCAATGCACGCACTCATAGCTGAATGTTCAGATTCAACACAGTTAAACTCAGTTTTAACTTTTCCCTGTGCAACAAATTCACTGAAATATTGAACAATTTCTGTCTGGGGAGTAATAGGATAGGCAACAACCACATCAGGATTAATCTGACGCATTGCCTCTGCCACCGCATCATCCCCTGTTTGAGCAATTATTTTTGGCATTTCCCCTCCTGAATGCTTCAGCAGACCAAGGTCTGCCACTACAGACCAAGGTCTGCCACTACTATTTATTTTTCTTCTATGAGCATTTCTATTGCTTCTTTGGGACATTCCTTTGCACAAATACCACAGCCTTTACAGTGCTCCAGATCAAAACCTGACATTTTCTTATCTTTAACAATAATTGCGGACTCCGGACAATAAATCCAGCAAAACATACAATGAATACATTTATTTGGGTCCATTACTGGTTTAAGCGTTCGCCAGGAGCCGGTCTCATATTTCCGTGCATTGCCTGGTTCTAAAATCATCCCCCCACGAGGCATATCTTTCCAACCTTTTTCTTCAGGCATTTTATTCTCCTCTAACTTCTTCATAAGCCCGTTTGATTGCATCAAGATTTCCCTGAATAACTTCTTCCTTTAACTTTCCGCCAAACATTTTTTTGACTTCCTCTAAAACTTTCTCAAGAGTGACAAGTCCGGTTGATTTTACCAGAGCCCCTAACATGGGGGTGTTTGGAATAAATCTCCTCAAAGTTTCCATTGATATTTTAGTGGCATCGACTGTGTAAACCTTCTGGGACTTCAATCCCAGGTCTTTTTTTATATCCGCTGGAGATTTCGGACTATTCACAATTAAAACGCCATCTTCAGTCAAACCTTCGGTCACATTTACACTTCCAAGAAGTGTATGGTCAATGACTACTACTATGCCGGGGTTATAGACCTGAGAGTGTAGTTTAATATACTCATCACTGAGACGGTCAAATGCCTTTACTGGTGCGCCCATCCTCTCTGGACCATATTCCGGGAACGCTTGAATGTGTTTTCCCTCAGCAAGCGCTGCCTCTGCTAAAACCTTAGCAGCAGTAACAGCTCCCTGGCCCCCTCTTCCATGCCATCTTATTTCCACTATCTCTTGCATATATTTCCTCCATACAGTAGATTATACCAAATATATAATTTTTGTCAAGTTTCTAATATTTTGTCGAGTAAACTCGACCACTACATTTCCTTTCTTCCTTCCAATGCCATTGAGAGCGTAATTTCATCTGCAAATTCCAGGTCACCACCCACAGGAAGTCCATGGGCAAGCCGGGTAACCTTTACTCCTAAGGGTTTTATTAGCCTGGCTATATACAACGCTGTAGCCTCACCTTCGATATTCGGATTTGTCGCAAGGATAACCTCTTCTACCTTTCCTTTTTTTATCCTCTCAAGTAATCTATCAATGTTCAGGTCTTCTGGATTTACACCCTCTAAAGGAGAAATTGCTCCGCCGAGTATATGGTAAAGCCCTTTGTACTGCCTTGTTCTTTCAAATGCCACAAGGTCATCTGGCTCCTCCACCACGCAGAGGACAGAGTGCAAACGATTCTCATCCTGGCAGATTGGACAGGGGTCAGCTTCTGTAAGGTTGTTGCAAACAGAGCAGGACCTTATCTTCTCACGTACTTCTAAAATTGCCTGTGCTAACGATCTTGCCTCTTTTTCATTAATCCGCAGGATATGAAGTGCAAGTCTCTGTGCAGTCTTTGGCCCAATACCAGGGAGTTTATTCAACTCATCTATCAATTTTTGTAATGCCTTTGCGTAAAACATAAATACCTTACAGCAGAGTGAACTCTGCCACTACAACTCAGGACTTTAGTCCTGACATGTAACTCAGGACTTTAGTCCTGACATGTAACTCAGGACTTTAGTCCTGACATGTAACTCAAGACTTTAGTCCTGACATGTAACTCAGGACTTTAGTCCTGACATGTAACTCAGGACTTTAGTCCTGACATGTAACTCAGGACTTTAGTCCTGACATGTTATTCTATTTTTTCTAACATTCCAACAATTTCACCAAAATTTGTCCCGATGGAGATTTTTACTGGAAGACGCCGGGAATCTGTGCTGAGCCACACTTTTACTTTTTCTTTTTTTTCAACGATTTTGAATGTATCAAACTTTCCAAACGCAACATTTACCATTTCCCTGGCTTCTACTATGGCTTCACAAGTCTTAACTCCATTGTCGGCAAGGATATTCAATGGGATTTTTTGATTCAAGCGAAGCTCAATACTCCTCAGGTAATACGGCATTGAAACAATATCGATAAGAAATAAAGGTATCTCAAAGGTTTGCGAGGAATTATCTCTTATAATTTGACCTTTACCTTTTTCAAGGTCTAAAATCGCTATACTTTTTTGACGAAAGCCTCCCTCATTTAAATTCTTAATTAACTTTCTCAGGAAAAGATTGTCTTCATTTATAAATACCTCTACACGATTATCCATTTTATAAAATATTGAGAAAAATGGATTTGTCCTGGTATGGCTGATTATGTGGTAGACTGGATAGCTATCAACATAGGTTTTTTGGGCAACATGGATTATCTGGGTCCCTGCAGAAAATATTCCAACTTTTACATTATAAGTTAATTTTTCGCCAATTCTTATCTCGCACTGTCCGCAAAGCATGGGGACAAAACAAAAAAGCAAAAAGATAAAAGTAATCTTTACAATTTTGGAATAAGCAATTGCTTCCTCTTTAGTTTTCCCATTATAACTGAATAAACTCAAACCAACCTTCGCCATTAATTTAAAAGCTGTCAGAATCTTATAAAAAAACAGAGCAAATCTTCCGTAATGTTTTTGATAGTAATAATATTTCCCGCGATATTGTTCTACGAGTAATTTATCAAGATTTCTGCTGCTTGCTCCGCAGAGATGAATTGCACATGCTCCAGGAAAATAATATAATTCCCACCCCCTTCTCTTCATCCTGCGTGAATAATCCACATCTTCATTATAAAAGAAAAATTTCTCATCAAATAGACCTGTATCCCTTATAGCTTCATATCTTGCCATCATACAGCAACCACTGATCCATTTTAATTTGTGCACAGTGTTCGGGTTTTTTAAAAATCTCCAGAATCCGCTTCCCTGTCTTTGTAGTTTTCCATCAGGAGCAAGAACTTTAGGTCTAACTGCGCCCACTGAAGGATTTTGCTGGAGGAACTCAAGCATTGTTTTTATTGCGTTCCCCAACAATGTGGTATCACTATTCAGCATTAATTTGTACTTCCCCTCACTCTTTCTCAATCCCTGATTGACAGCACTGGCAAAACCGAGATTTTCTCTGTTTACAATCAATTTTACCGATGGAAATTTTTCTCTGACCATATGGATGCTATCATCAGTTGAGGCATTATCAACTACTATAACCTCCATTTCAATAGAGGATTCTCCTGCACTGAAAACAGAAGAAATGCAGTTTTCCAGAATCTTTTTCGTATTATAGCTGACAATTATGACTGAAACTTTAATTTTTGTCATTTTCCTATAATCCAATTATCCAATCGTCTAATTATCCAATTTGTCCCAGCGGTTATACATCCAGTTCCAGTGGTCAGGATAAAGCGAAATGTATTTCTCTAAGACATCGCTGACCATCTGGGAGATAATGGCAATTTTCTTGTCTCTGTCCTGTTCTTTTAATGATTCCAGATTCAGGGGAGGTTCAATAATAATACAATGAGTGTCATCGGGATTGCGAATTATAAATACAGGTATAATTGGAGAACCAACCAGAACTGAAAGCACAGCAGGACCCTCTGGCAGAGAAACTTTATGCCCAAAAAATGTCCCGAATACCTTTTTCGATTCACCATGCTGGTCTACCAGCATTCCAAATACATAATTCTGCTTCAGTAACTTCACTAAAACGCGTAAATCTACATATCGTGAAATCACTTTTATGCCCTTGCTCTCCCTTCGGTGATTTAAAAAATTATTAGCAACGGGATTGCTCTGGACTTGAATTACTGTTGCTAACGAATGCCCCGTTAGGGAGAGACTTACACCAAGTAGCTCCCAATTTCCAAAGTGTGCAGTAACTAAAATAACTCCTCTATTCTGGGCAAGTGCTGTATCTAAGTGTTCTATTCCAACAAATTGCACTTTCTTACGCAGATTCTCCTTATTAAGGATAGGAAAGCGAAATACCTCTACCAGTGATTTACACATTTTTTCTATACTACTTTTTACAATCTGGCATCTTTCTCTTTCATTAAATTTCTTGCCAAATGTTATTTTGACATTATTGATTATGTAGTTATGATACCTGGTAAATTTCACTAAAAAAAGAAATGAACCACCAAATCTCGCACCTAAATATAATGCAAATTTCTGCGGTAAAATTACTAAAAAAGCAGTTAAAAGTTTTTCCAAAATTATCAGAAATACATTAAACATTTGTATTTTGCAGAATGTTTTCTTTTATGTACGAAGAAATTCGGTCTGCTGCACCAGCTGGACCCATTCTTTCAAATCCAATTTTTCTGGCATTTTCACCAATTGATGGATCATCTAGAATAGAAAATATTCTCTGCGCAATCATTTTCCTGTCACGGGGCACAATGAAAACCATTCCTCCCAGAAGTTTATTTTGGTCCCTCAAAAATGGAAGTGTCATCTGTGGACCTTTTCCTGAAAAAGCAACTACAGGTTTACCCAATCCAACCGCCTGCTCATTTCCTGTTCCTGATAGACCAATTATAGTATCAGCATTGTTAATCACATCAGCAAATTTATTTGAGATTATAATCTGTGAATGAATCCCTTTTAGAGTTGTTAGTGGTTTAATCAAAAAACCAATAATTCCCCTGCTGGATTCTTCAGGTTTTGTTTTTCTGAATTCCCAGTCTGAATCTTGACCTATCTTTTCAATTATTTCAATTTTAATAGAGGGGGCAATTGCCATAAGGAATGCTGGTAAGCCATAATCCTTCTTTTGTGAGCCAGCACTGATTTCTTCCACTGCCCCTAAAATGTATTGAAAATTTCCATAAGCTTCATCTCTGCTACCTGGCAGCAATCCAACCACTTTTTTTGTCGCTGGAATTCCAAAGTCCTCTCCTGTAATTTCCAGACAGTCCATCATTACATTTCCAAAATATACAGCAGGAATTCCAAACATCCTCAAATTAGAAGCAGTCTTCTCATCCCTCGGGAATACAACCCTTGCGTAATGGCGCATAAACCATTTATCAATCCAGAGAAATTCGCCAATATAAACAGATTGAGCAGTAGAGACAAAAATTATTTTTTTTCCAGTAAAAATTCCGCACAGACTACAAAGAAAAGTGTCTCCTACAGCGATAACAAAATCAGATTTTCTGCCATCACTCCTCAGAATTCTTATTTGTTCAATGAATAAATCTAACAGACCTGCTTTAATATCCTTCAATAAATATTTCAATCCTAAACGAACGAATCCACCACTTGGCATAATCTTGCGCGGACCTAACACAGGTACATTATTCGAAATGTATGTTCCGCCAATGCCAGTAATTGGTAAAGCCTTAAAAGACAGGAAAGGTATTTTTTTTCTCAATTCTTTTATAATCTGGCAGGCAATTATATCCTCACCATGCCCATTACTTGCAAAAAAAATATTTAATGGCTTCACATCATTGTCATTGCGACCCCCACCCACTCCGTGGGTACCCGACATCGGGGGTGGCAATCCTATATT
>Ga0210051_1003886_pt1 | contig 14743 bp, 18 predicted proteins | sample CryGey092014_all_FD_185464 | JGI IMG/M metagenome (GOLD analysis project Ga0210051, IMG submission 185464) | Groundwater microbial communities from aquifer - Crystal Geyser CG23_combo_of_CG06-09_8/20/14_all (SPAdes) (version 2) | ecosystem: Environmental > Aquatic > Deep subsurface > Groundwater...
CTATCTTTAGCCCTCTTGATAACCTTTTAGCATTTTCTATTGCCATCATTATTGCTTTTAATGCTGGCTTTGGATCTTTTATCAAAGTTATGCTGTATTCCATCATCTTCCTTGTATAAGTATCCACCTTTTATCTCATACTCCCTTTTGTGTTCCTCAAAATTGCCCTTTCTTTCCTTTACATCTTTTAGTATCTCCTTAAGAAGATTAGGAAATTTCCTTTGGTTTTGGTCTTTGGCTTTCTTTGAAAGTCTTCCTCTTTTTAACTGAAGTACCTTTAGTGTTTTATTCTTTCCAATCTTTAAATACAGACAAAGCTTCTTATATCCAATACCAGGAAACAAACACCGCAGTTTTTGAATTCTTTTCCAGATCAAATCGTATTCTAAATCTTTTATTCCAAAGAAACCTTTATATATTCCCTTCCTTTTTTCTGTAGCATAGAAAGTACTTCTTGCAAGTCCCAAGGCACTGCATACATATTTAATTTTTAAGGTGCTATTACCTCGAAGAAAATCCAAGGCTAAAGAAACTCTATCCCTTACATTTAATTTACTAATTCCATTGTTTTTTTTAAAATCTCTTTCTCTATAGTCAGTCTTCCTATGATCCTTTCTAATCTCTCCATCTCCTTTCTATCGCTACTTTTAGCTGTGGAGAATACACTTGGCAACTTATCTCTAAACTCTTTCCTCCATCTTCTTAGTACCGATTCATGTATCTGATTCCTATTAGCTGTGGCAGAGACATTACCAGTAATTAGACTCTCCAAAACTACATCCGCCTTAAATTGAGGAGAGTGATGTTTTTGTATTTTTCCCATACAGAGATTTTATACAAAACCCTCTCACTTTTCTGTGTCCAATTTTATCGGTCCTGAACAAAAGTTTGTGGATGTTAAAAATTGGACTTTATTTAGAAATTTATTCGCCTTCTTCCTTCTTTTCCCCTTCTTTTTTCTCTGCTTCTCTTTTAGCCTTTTCTTCTTCGGTAAGTTCCTTTGCGGCTTCCACTTTGGAGATAAGCTCTTGCTCGGAAACCGGCACTTCCTCCTCTTTTTCCTGTTGCTTGGCATAATCTATTTTAACCACCAATTCCTCGGGATCGGCTTTTACCGCAACCTTATCTCTATCAATAGGGAGGTCCTTAACGGCAATTGCATCGTCAATTTTTTCCAAATGGGAAATGTCCACCGTGATATTTTGCGGAAGATCATAAGGTAAGCACTCCATCTCAATCTCACTCATAAGATGTAAAACTATTCCTTCACCAGATTTAACAATAGAAGATTCTCCTGTTATTTCGACTGGAACCTTGGCCGTTATTTTTTCTGTAAGTTTTACTTTATGAAAGGTTGCATGAATAACGCGTCCGGTTACAGGATGTATTTGCACATCAGAAATTAAAACTTTTATGGGGTTTTCGCTTTCTATTTTTAAATTAATAAGGGCAGTTTCTCCCGCTGTGTTATAAAGCGCGGTAAACAACTTTTCATCCACCTCCAAAGACATTGGAGAAATTTCTTTTCCAAAAACGGATGTCGGTATCGTACCGACTCTTCTTAAAGTCTTAACTTTTTTTCCTTCTATTGTTCTTTTTTTTGCAATAATTTCCATATAGAATTTTTTGAAAGCTGTCTAAACGCTTCTGCCACCGCAAGTTCAGAAAGAGGAAGACCAAAAAATTCTTTTAAGATGCCCTCCATCTCTTTTAAATCCCCGCTTTCTTTTACTTCTTTTAATTTTGGCAGGAGAGATTTATTCATGTTTATCGTAACCGCAGCATTTTAAGATATTAGAAGGCGTTAGTCAAAGGTTATTCCTTTTTCATCCCCAAAAGAAGGGCGGTAACCGCTGTCGTAGTTGGAATGTATCCCCAAACCCCTATCCGAGAAAACACCAGATTGGTAAGGGAAGGTATTTCGGGAGCAACCACATTTATTGTGCCGTACATTTTATTTTCCGCGCTGGTATCTATATTTAAAATCGCGGCTTTTTTAAACAACTCCCCGTTATCGCTAAAAAAACTCCCCAAATCCCCTAACTCCTTGGCTCCAACCGTTACGACAAGATCAAACCGCGGACCCATAAATTCATAACCAATTTTAGAAACATCAAACGACTTTTCCACCGGGGAAATTTTCATTTTAAAAACCCCGTCGTCGGTACTGTAACTGACCCTTTCAATCGGAGTATCACGGTAGTTAAAACTTATTACAAGTTCCGCTGAATCAAAAGCGCTTTCTATTTTGGCAAAAGGAAAAAATACAACAGCAGTTTCCGGATCCCCATTGTAAAAGATTTTTACGGATTTTCCTTCTTGCGCGGCGATATCATAAATGGCACAAGCCGCGGCTAGGGCGTCCTTTCCCAAAATCGCGGGGACAAATATAGCAACGCTTCTAGCGTCCTTAAACAAATTTTTTACCAGAGTATCTTCGTTATTTATTATCATGGCTTAAGTTAAAACTGCCTTCCAGCTAAAAACTATAGGGGAGCAGGGGATAGTACCAAGACGGGGGGTTTAAGTCAATATGTAATCCCAGCGCACTACCATTTAAAGACAACATATTTAAACTTTATAAAATAAAGTTTGTCAAAATTGGCGTAACTTTATAAAGTTAGTGAATATCATCTTACATCATTCTGCTTTATGCATATTCCAAAATCCGTATCAATTCCTGACGGCGGGTAGGGATATTTGCATTGATAACCCGGGAAGCACTCCCTAAACCAAATCGGGGGTTTTCCACAAACTTGACCGGGAAAAGAGTAATTTATCAAAATCGTTCCAAATATTAGTAAAATGACTAAAATAATAAATATCGCGAGAATCAATTTTTTCATACAGCTTTTATCTTAATTGACCGAGCGACTGCTTTAGATACTTTTCTATCAAGCACGCTGGGAAGAATGTTGTCTACAGATAGGTCAGCATTTTTTATGTAACCTGCCAGCGTTTGCGCAACTGCTATTTTAATACCATTGGTAACTACTTTTATTTTATTATCCAGAAGTCCTCTAAAAAGCCCTGGAAAAACTAAAACATTGTTTATTTGGTTGGGAAAATCGCTTCTTCCTGTTCCCACAATATAAGCCCCCGCTTGTTTTGCTATATCTGGCATTATTTCCGGAACCGGATTAGCCATCACAAAAATTATTGGTTTTTCTGCCATTTCTTTAATATATTCTGGTTTTAAAATTCCTGCCACGCTAACCCCAACAAAAACATCAGCATTTATCAACGCGTCTTTTAAATCTCCGTTGATGTTATCGGGGTTTGTTATGGTGACCATACTGCTCTTTACACTATTCAAATCGGCGCGACTTTTGGAAACAATACCAACCGAATCAACAAGAATTATTTTTTTAATTTGGTAGGTAATTAAAAGTTTTGTGATGGCAATCCCAGCCGCCCCCGCTCCACAGATGACTACTTTGATATTCTCTTTTTCCTTTTTGACTAACTTTAGGCTATTTATTAATGCCGCTAAAACCACGATGGCGGTTCCATGCTGGTCGTCGTGAAAAACTGGGATATCTAATTCTTTTATAAGCCGCTCTTCTATCTCAAAACACCTTGGAGAAGAGATGTCCTCCAAATTTATTCCGCCAAAAGTAGGCGAAATAGCTTTTACAATTTGGATAATTTCCTCGGTATTTTGGGTAGCTAAAACAATCGGGTATGCGTCAATCCCGCCAAATTCTTTAAATAACAACGCTTTTCCTTCCATAACAGGCAACGCCCCGTAAGGGCCAATGTTTCCAAGTCCAAGAACCGCGGAACCATCGGAAACCACAGCGATAGTATTCCCTTTAATGGAGTACTCGTACGCTTTAGAAGGATCGATTGCTAAAAGAGTTGATACTGTGGCAACTCCTGGGGTGTAAGCAATGCTTAAATCGTCTTTGGTAACAAGACTCCCAAATTTACTTTTAATTTCTATTTTCCCTTGATGTATTAAATGTTGTTTTAACGATTCCTCTTGGTAATTCATAAGGACGATTTCAAGTTTTTCTTTGGCGGCTAAATTCTTTCTAAAAATACGTTTTCATTTTCTCCATAACTTCATCAACCTTTTTCAAATTTTCCGAGGTCTTCATATTCTCTCTCGCATATTCCATTATCGGTCTGACCGATTGGATTTTTTTTCCAAACTTTTCTACCATCCAATCATACCGAGGAAAAATCCAAACATGGAAGTGATGAGACGTATCTTCTTCTTGTATGAGGTAGATGACTTGGACATCAAACGCCTGTCTCATCGTTTTCCGTAAGCGACAAAGAAATTCTATAAAATCTAATCTTTCTTCTTCGATAAACTCGTCGATACTTTGCAAGTGTCTTTTTGATGCGAGGATAACAAATCCGGGGATAGGAATTTCATAATCTTGATGTGCGTCAAAATATTTTGTTGAGGCAATAGAACCGCCCGGACTTTCTACTTCGCCATTTTGGATAGCACATCCAAGACACCCTAGTTGCTTTTTGTTGCCCTTGATATCTTCAATTTCTCTTTTTTGGTCCATAGATTTTATATGACTTTTGCCACTACTCTAACTGGAGCCGCTTCCGTATGCAGTTTCGCTGGCAAGGCAAAAACTTCAAAGCCCTTGACGCCGACCAGTGATTCTAAATTAGTAAGATTTTCGATAATTAGAATTTCTTTTCCAAGTAAGAGTTTATGAACTTTGAAAGGTGGCCTGTCGGGACTTGGCGTATCCATACCAACTATTTTGACACCAAGTTCGATTGCTTTGCTAGCGAAATCTTCTCCAATTTCTGGAAATTTTTCGTAATATTCTGCTTCGCGATATTTTTTGGAGAAACCAGTCATCACAAATACAATGTCATCTTTCTTCGCACCGCTTTTTTCAAGAAAATCAGCATTCACGATTGACGCGCCTCTCGCGTCAATCAAACAACCTTTACCGAGAAACTTCTCAACATCAATATCAGAAAGCCGTTTGCCGCCCTCTAGCATGTGGAGAGGCGCGTCCATGTGCGTTCCGACATGCATTCCGGTTTTTATTTGATAGTCGGTGTAGCCCTCTTTGCGTAAGTCGGCTATTTGCACCAACTCCGGAATTGGATCACCGGGGTAAACCGGCATCTCGGCGTCAAATGTATGTGTTAGGTCAATATATTTCATATTTATTTCAATAAATCTTCCATAGATACACCGAGTGTTTTGGCGATTTTGGCGATCATTTGAACGCCCGGCTTAGTTACAAAATCGCCCTCAATCTTGGCAAGAGTTGAGTATTTAAGACCAGCTTTACGCGCCAAGTCATCTTGGCTTAATCCTTGCTTAGTTCTTAACTTTTTAATGTTTTCCCCAATAGTTGCCATAGTATCCAAGTTTTGATAGTATAAAAATATGCTATACTTTTATTGTAAGATTATGATAACAAATTTTTTGATTTTCTTCAAGAAAAAAAGCCCGCTTTTGGCGGGCCAACAAAGACATTTCCTAACTGGCGGAAGGGGCGGGATTCGAACCCGCGATGCCTTGCGACATACAGTCTTTCCAGGACTGCGCACTAGACCAACTATGCGACCCTTCCACATAAAGAAATCAGTCTCTTTCTAAGAAACACTCTTCCAGACCCAGACTTTAGGTATTTCTCAAAATCAAGTGCCGATGTTTGACTGTCAAACGCAATGTAAGTCGATACAATCCAGGGACTGTATTTTGAAGTATGCTTAACATCACCTTTATTATGTTTTTCCAATCTATTTTTTAAGTCCTTAGTATATCCAGTGTAAATCTCATCCTTCTTGACAGTGCTTTGAAGTACATAAACATAAAACATATTAAAAACAAGATGTCCTTCTTCGTTAAGAACTTCGGTGGACAGCCTTCGCAACTAAAATCCTAAAGTAAATCTCCGCGGGCTTTGGCCCGCGGCATCTTCCTTTTTCGCAAAAATATTTCATCCATCCCCGCGATAAATCGCGGAGCTTTGCTCGAAAGTAAACAGAATCACTTTGGAAGCTGGGTTTTACCAGCCGAAGCCTCTGGCGAAGGCTGGTGGGCACGGAGGGATTCGAACCCCCGACATGCCGCGTATAAGACGGCCGCTCTACCAACTGAGCTACATGCCCATTAGAAACACTTACTAGCGAGGCGAGTTAGTGTTTCTTATGTCCTCCGAAGTTACGACATAATGTCGGAACGAAGGGGGACGGGATTTTAAACACCCTTTTGATTTTACCAAATCAGGAGGGTTTTTGCTTTAACCCATATTGGTTTTATCTAATTACTAAATACTAATTACTAACTACTTAAATTTTCGCCCGCGCGAAAATTTGGTATAATGGGGATTATGTCTTTTAAAGAAGTTTTGGATAGCTACAGAAAAGTCACTGTTGGTAAAAGCGAAAATTTAAAAGAGGCTACAATCAAGGTTTCGGCGGCAACATCGGTCTTGGCTTTTCTATATGAAAAAGCAAGAATCGCTGTAGAATTTAAAGAAGAACATCTCCTCCGCAAACTTGCAATAGAGCGAATTCTTAACCGCCGTATTAAGCTTGGAACAAACCGCACAAGTATTTCTACATACCTTCTAAAGGAACTTATCCGCGCAAGATATTTACCAAACGATATTGTCCCAGAAAGCAAAGCCCAAGAAATAGATGTAGTTTTAGAAAAATACTTCTTTCTAATGGACAACTATCCCACGGCTTTTAGAATAGCCAAATGGGATGTTTTGGAATGGCTTATCTCCTGTGTTTCATGCGAGATAGAAAACCTATTATCCCCACCCACCGCCCGTGATTCGCTTGCCAGACTTATGGCAAATCTGCTTGCAAGCGAAGTGTCACTTTCCGAAGACGAATTGTTTGTATCTTGTCAAAAATCATTAAATAAAGCCGATAAACCAATTTTGCGACAAATTCTTTTTATAAAAAAGTTTCCTTTTTGGGAAGGGGCTTGCACAAAAGAACAACTTACCGAGGTAGCCGATAATTTAGAAACTGCAATTAAAGAAATAGAGGAACGGTTACTAAATATGGAAAAAGGGCGGATTTATAAATTGGCAAAAAGCCAAATTGCCCCATTTGTTATCTTACGGGATATTTTGGACAAAGACCTAAGTTTTCCAACAACCTATCAAGATGAAAAGCTGTTAGAGCAAAAGGTTAGAAATATGTGTTCTTTAAAATATGCGCAAACCGCCGACAGATTAAAGCGGGTGGTTTTCCGTTCTGTAATTTACATATTCTTGACTAAAATGGTGATTGGTATTTTGGTAGAACTCCCTTTGGATCGCTTAACACTGGGACACATTAACTTGCGCGCCGTATCTATCAATTTAATATTCCCTCCAATTTTAATGTATTTAGTTGGTAGCCGTATAAAAGTTCCCGGGCAAAAAAATACCGGCGCGATAGTAAAAAGAATGAGAAATATTGTAATCGATGGAAAATTAGCTCTTAACGAAAACGAAAAACGAATCGGGCTTCCCTCAAAATTTGGGATTTTACAAGCGGTTTTTAGAGTAGTGTATTTTTTGACCTTTATTTTAAGCTTTGGCCTTATCACCTACGGTCTAACAAAAGTTGGTTTTACCTTTGTAAGCATTGCCGTGTTTTTATTCTTCCTTTCGGTGGTATCGTTTTTCGCCTATCTTGTCAGGCAATCAACAAAAGATATTGTGTTGATTCACGATGATGATAGTTTTTTAGGTTCTGTTTTTGATCTTTTCTTTTTACCTGTTTTGCGCGTCGGGCAACGGCTAAGTGAGGAAGTGGCGCGGTTAAATCTTTTTGTCTTTTTCTTTGATTTTATTATAGAAGCCCCCTTAAAAACCCTAATCGAAATCACCGAAGACTGGTTTGCTTTTGTCCGCGAAAAGAAAGACGAGGTGGCTTAATTTAGGTATACCTATCCGCTACATTGCTAGCGCCATACGCTTCTGGTTTTGTTTTTACATTAAACCCATTTCCTTTAACCATCCCCACAATCTCATTTATAATTTCCCTAGTATCACCAACCTGTCCAACATCCACATGTATTTCGATTTCCAATTCTTGGGGTTTGACCTTGTTTAATTTATCCAGAAGTTTTCTTGCGAAATCTAAAGAGATTAAAGCCTCTTCATACATTCTTTGCCGTAAAGAATGGGCTTTAGGTTGAGAAACCTTTTCCCAAAAATAAATCCCGCCCTTGCCAATGCGGTGAATTACAAGAGCAGTTACATAGTCAGTTGTATTTTTTCCATTTGTACGCGAAGTTGAATCCGTACCAACAATTATTTTATAAGTATCGTCTTTGGCGAACTCTGTATATTTTATAAGGGCTGTAATTGTTTGATCAAAAGTAAGATGGCCAAGTGTGGGACTTTCCATACTAAAATTGCTCTAAAATTTTTCTTTGCTCACGGGAGAGATGGGTAGGAACCACAACTTTTACAAGAACAAAGTGATCCCCCCGTCCGTGACCTCTCATTATGGGAAATCCCTGTCCGCTTATTCTAAATGTGGTATCGTGTTGGGTTCCCGCGGGTATTTTAAGTTTTATGGTTTTTATGCCATTTGCGGAATTTGGATCAATAGACTCTACATCAACATTATCTCCAAGCGCCGCTTGGGGAAATGAAATCTTAATTTGGGAATAGCAGTTAAAATTTTCGTCCCTTTCCATATTAAGGTGTTTCGGTACGCGAATCGTCAAAAATAAATCTCCAGCAATACTCCCTTGGTGAGCTGGTTCCCCCTCCCCTGCATATTTTATCTGCGCTCCGTCGTGAATACCGGCAGGAATTTTAATTTTTAAGCGTTTCCCGTTTATTGAAATTTCTTTCTCGCACCCTTTTAACGAATCGATGAACGATATTTGGAGAGAGTAAGAAAAACTTTTACCCTTGCGGGTTCTTTGTCCGTTCCCATATCCGCGAAAACCAAAAACCTGTTCAAATACATCAAAGGGGTCAATGCCTCCGTCAAAGTCAAATCCTTGAGATCCTCCTTGAGAATAGGAATAAGTAAAAGGTCCCCAAGATCCGCCCTGTCCCTGTGAAAATGGATTCCATCCGGCGCCTTGAGCTCCCCCAGCTGTCGCGGAATGCCCAAACTGGTCGTATTGCTTTCTTTTTTGCGAATCGGAAAGAATTTGGTAAGCTTCGTTTATTTCTTTAAATTTTTCTTCCGCTTTCGTTTTATCTTTAGCGACATCGGGATGAAACTCTTTTGCAAGCCGTTTGTATCCCCGTTTAATCTCCTCATCCGAGGCGTTTTTTGAGACCCCTAATGTTTCATAATAATCTTGTTTCATTACTCAACCACTTCCCCCTCTTTTGGTTCATCGCCTGTTGGTTTGTCACCGGCATTGGGGTTGCCCTCTGTGGGTCCCTGTCCGGGTTCAGGTTGGGTTTTTTCTCCCTGTCCGTACATCGCTTGCCCAATCTTTTGCAGTTCCAAAGAAAGCTCCTGGGTTTTTTCTTTAAGATCTTCCAAAGATCCCGTGGGAACAATATCTTTTAGGGCTTTTGCCTTTTCTTCCACTATCTTTTTTGCTTCGGCCGTAACTTTATCTCCCGCTTCCCTTAGGGTTTTCTCTGCAGTATAAACCAAATTATCAGCTACATTGCGGACCTCGGCCAATTCCCTCTTTTTTCTATCCTCTTCTTTGCTTTTTTCGGCATCAGCCACCATTTTTTCGATGTCTTCTTTAGAAAGCCCCGTTCCCGACTGGATAGTAATTTTCTGCTCCTTGCCCGATGCCTTATCTTTGGCCGATACTGCTACAATGCCATTAGTATCAATATCAAATTTTACTTCTACCTGTGGAATTCCACGGGGTGCTGGGGGGATACCGTCCAGAATAAATCTTCCAAGAGATTTGTTATCGGCCGCCATTTCGCGCTCTCCTTGTAAAACATTTATCTCCACCGATGTTTGACTATCCGCGGCGGTAGAAAATACTTGAGAAGCGGATGTCGGAATCGTTGTGTTGCGTTTAATTAACGAGGTAGAGACACCACCCAAAGTTTCAATACCCAAAGTTAGTGGAGTAACATCCAAAAGTAATACATCTTTAACATCTCCGGTTAAAACTCCTCCTTGAATTCCTGCTCCCACCGCGACGACCTCGTCAGGATTTACTCCTTTGTGCGGCTCCTTACCAAAAAACGCCTTAACGGTTTCTACCACCTTGGGCATTCTTATCATTCCCCCGACCAAGACCACCTCGTCAATATCAGCTATTTTAAAGCCGGAATCTTTTAACGCGGCTTCGCAGGGAGGTACTGTCTTTTTTATGAGATCTTCCACGATTTGTTCCAATTTGGCCCTCGAAAGCGTTACATTTAAGTGCTTTGGCCCTGTTTGATCTGCTGTGATATAGGGAATAGAAATTTGTGTTTCTTGAGTGCTGGATAGTTCTATCTTAGCTTTCTCTGCCGCGTCTTTAAGGCGCTGCATTGCCTGACGGTCCGCGGAAATATCCACGCCGTTTTCCTTTTTAAATTCCCCCAAAAGCCATTCGATAATTTTGTTATCAAAGTCATCCCCACCTAGATAGGTATCACCATTGGTACTTTTTACTTCAAAAACTCCGTCGCCAATCTCAAGTATCGAGATATCAAAAGTACCGCCGCCAAGATCGTAAACTGCTATCTGCTCGTTTTTCTTTTTATCCAAACCGTAAGCCAAAGATGCGGCGGTCGGTTCGTTAATAATTCTTTTTACATCAAAACCCGCTATCTGTCCCGCTTCTTTAGTGGCTTGGCGTTGGCTATCGTCAAAGTAGGCTGGAACCGTAATTACGGCTTCCGTAACCGGTTGCCCCAAATAAGCTTCGGCGTCGGTTTTAAGTTTGGCCAAAATCATAGCCGAAATTTGCTGTGGGGTAAATTCCTTTCCTTCGATCTCCAAAACCGCCATCCCATTTTTCCCTTCCTTAACGGTATATGGAATAGTTTTAAGGGCTTTAGCTATCATGGGATCGGAAAACCTTCTTCCCATTAGTCTTTTGACAGAATAAACAGTGTTTTTTGGATTTACCACCTGTTGTCTTTTTGCCGCAACGCCAACCAAATTTCTAATTGGATCCACAACAGAAGGTGTGGTTCTTCCCCCCTCGGCGTTCGGAATAACTTTAGGCTCCCCACCTTCCATTATTGCCATGCAGGAATTTGTAGTTCCAAGATCTATCCCTAAAATTTTGGACATATATTATTTGTCGCCCGTGACATCAGAATCGTCTTTAGATTCCGACAGATTCTGCCGCCGCAAAGCTTTTACCAACAACTACTTTGGCAGGGCGCAAAATGCGCTCTCCAATTTTATAACCTTTTTCTAAAACTTTTAATATTTTCCCGTCTGTACCGTCTCCTACCTCAACGGCATCGTGCATTAAAGGATCAAAATTAGTATCCTGCGCTATAATTTCTTCCACGCCTTCTTTTTTTAAAATTTCCCTAAAATCTTTTACTACCAGGTTTACCCCCTCATCTTTTGTGTGTTCCTGCGCTTTTTCTAGGTTGTCCAAAACCGCAAGAAGTTCCCTAATAAATCCCGCCAAAAAATATTTGGCGAACTCCTGTTTTTCTTCCGCTACCCTTTTTTCTAGGTTTTTATAATCCGCAAGCGCCCGTTTCCAATTATTTTCCAATTCAAAGATTTTACTCTCCATTTCCTTTGTTTTATCCTCACAACACTCTTCATACTCTTTCGGATTGATATTTTCTTTCTCGGTATTTTCGGGTTTCTTCATTTCAAATTAAAAATTTATTAATTACCACCCTCCTCCCAACTCACAAAGTAAATTCCTCACAAATCTAATCTCCGGAATAATTTTCCCGTACGGCATTCTGAATGGTCCGACAACGCTTAACCTTCCTACAGTATTTCCACAACTAAAATTTGCCGTGACCATTCCCGCTATGTCCAAATGAGGCATTTCCATTTCAGGCCCGATAATTACGGAAACATCGTTACCGCCTCTAGCGTGCGCTGTTATTGTTCTAAAAGCGTCAAAATCATCTAATACACCAAAAAGGGCTTTGGCGCTATCAATATCAAAAAACTCCGGGTGTTCCAGAATATTCACTGTTCCGGCGTAGTACATTCGCCCATCGTCGGTATCAATAACAGATAAAAGTCCCGAAGCCTCGGACAAGGTAAGTGCCGCTTGACGCAAAAACTTGTCCGCCTCGTACCGGTTTTGCCAAATCCTCTGCTTCATGGCAACTTCCTGTAGTACAGGAACATCTCTCTCATCCATCAAATTTTGAATATAGTATCTCATTCCAACCGTTGTGGGAACCCTTCCAGCCGAAATGTGTGGCACCCCAAGAAATCCCTTGCGCATTAGCTCTGCCATTTCGTTTCTGACCGTTGCCGGACTTACTTTTAAGTTGTGATTTTCCACAAGATCTTCCGATCCGACAGGCTTTGCTTTGTCGATATAGTCATCAACTATCGCTTTTAATATAACTATTTGTCGTGGTGTAAGTTCCTCCATTGGCAGTAATATAGTATGAGTGATAAGATTTGTCAATAACGATTACATGGTTAAAAACGGCGTTCGGTGTGGAGCTCCCGCATACTACCGCGGGGCGCGTCGTTGCTACGATCATCTCTAACCGGAAGGTTGCTGGTTGGCGCCAGAGCATTTACTAAAGTCTAAACCTCGTCCCCAAACTTGAAATAGCAAATCCGCCAGTCGGTTTTTTTGTAAAACCTCTGATATAGAATCATACTCGTGGTATTATAACCACATGAGCAAAGAACAGCTGATAAAGCAAATGAAAACTACAATTGAACAATCTCCACAAAGGGCAGATATCAGAAAGCTGTCTCTTTTTGGTTCCTATCTAACTGGAGAGAGTACGGAAAATAGCGATATTGATGTACTTGTAGAGTTTTTACCAAACGCCAAAGTTGGATTTTTTAAGATGTACGATGTCCAAAAAGATTTGGAAAAAGCAGTCAACAAGAGAGTCGATCTTTTAACGGCTAACCAATTAAGTAGGCATTTTAGAAGTGAGGTTTTAAAACATGCAGAAGCTATCTATGAAAGATGATTTTGTCTATTTAAAACATATATTGGAGTCTATCGAAAAGATTGGGCGGTTTGTTGAGGGGTTAGATTTTGAGGAATTCGGGGACGATGATTTGGTTTTGAGCGCAACTGTCAGAGAACTAGAAGTAATTGGAGAAGCAAGCAACAAATTAAGCGCTGACTTTAGAGAACAACACAAAGAAATTCCTTGGGATAAGATAATTAATATGCGGAACAGGTTAATACATGAATATTTTGGTGTTGATGAAAAAATAGTATGGGACACCTGTAAAGAGGATATCCCAGATCTAAAAAGAGCCCTTGAAGAGTTGGTTCCTAAAAATTAATTCTCTAATTTACCCCCCAGCGCTGGAGTAGCTTTTTAGAGCATGGTTCCAGAATAGATTTGAGGCTTTCAAAAATACCGCGGCAAGAAGTAATGCCTCCGGCACCCACCAGATATTTCCCTCACCAATAAAAATCTTTGCCGGAAAATTGGCCAGAAAAGCCAAAGGGATAACAAAAGTAAAAAACTTCTTTAGAAATCCTTGGAAAATATCAAGCGGTCTTTGACCAATGTAGTAAATATTCTGGGCAACAAAGGGGAGAGGGGTAGCGTTAGTTAGCCACATAGATAAAGTTGTTACCATCATGCCAAAAGAGTAGGCGCAAATTACTCCACAAACATAAGTAATAGTTCCAATTGGATGAAATAGGTTGTTTATTTGGGGATCTCGAATTGCCCGACCATCACATCGCAGACACAGAAGATGGCGTAAAGAAAAGATGGGAGGAAGTTAAGAAATTGGTTCTTGAAGCCGACAAGAAATATTAAAGAGTAAGAGGAGGTGCAATGTATCCCCCCATGAACACCTTCGGACACAAAAGCATCTTGGCACCGAAGTCGCGGGATACATAATGGACATACTTGTCCATTAATTCAACCAGTAAGACTCTTTCTTTATGATGAAACTTGTCAAAGATATTGAAAACGCTACAAGAGCCTTTACAGAACCTTTTGTTGAGAAATTTCAAAACACCAAGAAGTTTTAATTGGGATATTGATCTAGCTTCTAATTCCAAAGGCATCTCCTAAAAGCAAGATGTTTTCCCTTAGAATAAAAAGGGAAAAACAAAAATTCACAAATGCCTAAGGTAGTTGGTTAAATATCATATATGTCTTTTCGGTAACCGATATATCAAACTAAAGTCGCGAAGACGGCTCTCGAATCTCAAAAACTACCCTGTAAGATCCAACACGCATTTTATAACAAGATTTAGAGAAGACCCGCGTCTGACGCGGGATGGATTTTCCCATTAATTTCTTTCGCCAAAGGCGAAGGCGTTACATAGTACCGCACCTGCCCGCACAGACAGGCTTACGCGTGGGAATCTATAAAGTCCTTTTAGAGGTTCGGTAAGTTCCCACACCTTAGAGGTGGAAGTTTTTTTGTGCTAAAATTTTCCTATAATGAAGAGGAATAAAAGATTAAAAATATATGCTTTCATAGACAGCCAGAATTTAAATCTTGGTACGAGCAAAGACCTTTACCGCGGGGAAAAGCTCATCTACAAAGGCTGGAAACTAGATTTTAAGAAGTTCCGTCAATATCTTTGAGACAAGTATTAGAGTCAGCAAGGCCTTCCTATTTATTGGTTATATTGCGCAGAATGAAGATCTTTATGATTTTTTAAGATCGTTTGGGTACATACTCGTTTTTAAACCTACAA